>Ga0233425_10002099_pt1 | contig 40706 bp, 23 predicted proteins | sample Watercolumn_Towu_2_FD_181712 | JGI IMG/M metagenome (GOLD analysis project Ga0233425, IMG submission 181712) | Freshwater microbial communities from Lake Towuti, South Sulawesi, Indonesia - Watercolumn_Towuti2014_140_MG | ecosystem: Environmental > Aquatic > Freshwater > Lake | place...
AGAGATCCCCAAGTACGGCAAAAACGAGATCACCTTGAATCGCTACCTCGGCTACCACGAGGAGATCCAAGGACTCATCGCCGGCCGCATTGTCGACAGCGCCCGGTTGAAGGAGATGCAGGCCCATGGCACGGTCACCCTCCTCGATGTCCGCCGTCCGGCGGATCGCGAGGCCACCCCAGCGATGATCCCCGGCGCGGTCTGGCGCGACCCGGCAGCGGTCGATACTTGGGCTGACGGCCTGCCGGGCAGCGCTTGCACGGTGATCTATTGCGCCCGGGGAGGTTCGGTGAGCCAGTCGGTGAGTAAACAGCTGCGGGGAAAAGGTCTCGCCGTCGCCTATCTGCATGGCGGGATCCAGGCCTGGACCGAGCATGGCGAGGCCATTGATTGAGAGACTTTTACCCTATTCATCGGCAACCCAAATGACCCCATTCCGCCTCCTCTGCCTCACCGGGATGCTGGCGATCTTCAGTTCCACCATCTCCAAAAGCCCGGTGTTGCCGCTCTTCGCTCAGCACTTAGGCGCCGACCCCTCCGGCATCGGCCTTATCGCCTCGATCTCCGCCTTTGCCGGGGTCATCTTCAGCGTCCCAGCCGGCCTCCTGGCCGACCGTTTTGGCAGGCGGCGGCTGATCATGATGGCGGCAGCCATCTTCGCCTCTGCCCCCTTCGTCTATCTCATGGTGGGCACGGTCTGGCAGCTGGCCATGGTCCGGCTGTATCACGGCTTTGCCACGGCCATCTTCCTGCCGGTGGCCATGGCCCTGGTCTCTGGCCTGTCAAGCACGGAGCGGGGCGAAAAGATGGGGTGGTTTTCCACCGCCACCCTCCTGGGGCGCTTCCTGGCCCCGGTGATCGGAGGCGGCATCCTCGGCTTTTTTTCCCTGAACTCCTCTACCGGCTACACGATGGTGTATCTGGTCTGCGGCGGCGCGGGCATAGCCGCCTTCCTTGTGGCCGCAAGTTTGCCAAAGGCGGAGGAGACGCGAGCGAGGCATGGACACTCCTGGACGGAGACCTTCCAGGCGTTCAAGTCAGTCATCTTGGAGCGGAGGATCGTTCTCACCTGCTTGGTGGAGGCGGCCATTCTCTTTGCCTATGGGACATTCGAGACCTTTCTTCCCCTGCATGCGGTTAAGAATAATCTCTCCGCCACCCAGGTCGGGCTGCTTCTTTCCGGTCAAGTCATCGTCCTGGCACTCACCAAACCGGTGATGGGCCGATTTTCCGACACCCACGGCAGGCAGCCGCAGATTGTCATTGGAGGAGTGCTGGGGGCGGCGTGCGTCGGCGGCTTTGCCTTCACCACCTCTTTTCTGGCTCTGTTCTGCCTCAGCATTGTCTTCGGCTTGTGTTTGTCGGTGGTCATGTCGGCGACGTCGGCCTATATTGCCGACCTGAGCAGCCCGGAGGCCAGGGGCTCGGCCATGGGGCTCCTGGGATCGGTGATGGATCTGGGGCACACCACAGGGCCTTTGATTTCAGGGCTGGTGGCCTCAGCCTTCGGCTACGGTCACGCCTTTCTTGGCGCTGCCCTCGTCCTGCTGGGGATGGTTACAATCTTTTCTGTCGTGCTGAGATACTCTCCTGCCGCAAGTGCTGTAAGGTGATCTCGCAGCGTATTTTTTTCTGGCGTCTATGCCAAAATCCGAGGAGGCTACCCCCCCATGCAACAGTTACGCTACCCGCGCCTCGTCATTGCCGCTCTCTGCCTATCCTTCATCCTCTGGCAGAGTACACCGGCCTATACCGCGTTCCCGGCTGCCGGCATGCCGTTGAAGTACAAGGACTATAACATTGTCCTGGTCAGTTTTGACGCCATGCAGGCCCGGCATATTCATGCCCTAGGCTACCCCAAAGCGATCACCCCCACCATCGACGCCATGGCCAAGGACGGCTTTAATTTCACCCAGATGATCTCAGTCGCCTCGTGGACTGTCCCGGCCTCGATGACCTGGTTCACCGGGGCCTACCCCTCTGAGCATCGTTTGCTCAACAAATTCGTCGTCTACGATCCGCCGACGGAAAAAATTGCCAATCTTAAACAGCTTGCTCCTGGGATCGTTACCCTGGCCGAAGTCTTAAAAGAAAACGGCTACGCCACCGGCGGTTTCACCGGCGACGCCGGGGTTGCTGGTGTCTTCGGCTACAAACAGGGATTCGATGTCTATTTTGACGATGCCAAATTCGGCGACATGGAGCAGAGCATTCCCCGCGCCTTGACCTGGGTAACAGAGCAAAAGGACAAAAAATTCTTCCTCTTCCTCCACGGCTACGACTCCCACGGCCAGTGCATCCCGGCTGGTGACCTCGATCGCCGCTTCGTTAGCCCCAGCTACCACGGAAAATACACCGGCTCTAAAGAGGAGCAGGAGGCCCTGCGGGAAGAAGGTCTGGCAAATGGGGCCATCAATCTGAACGACGAGGACGTCGCCTTTTGGCGGGCAATCTATGACGAAAAGATCAACCGCGCCGACAGCCGCTTCAAAAAATTTCTCGATGATATGGACGCCCTCGGACTCACCGGCAGAACCCTGTTCGTGCTCACCTCCGACCACGGCACCGAGGTCTACGAGCACAAACGTTTCGATCACGGCTTTTCCCTTTATGACGAGCTAATCCACGTGCCGCTGATCATCAAGTTGCCGGAGCACAACCTGCGTGGCACCACCATCCCCCATCAAGTCAGCAGCATTGATGTCATGCCCACGGTCCTCGACCTCCTGGATGTCCAGGTGTCTGAGCAGATGAAGAAACAGCTTCGCGGCAGCAGTCTTGTTCCGGCCATGCGGGGCGAGGCAATCGACCAAGACGCCTACTCCGAGACCGACTACCGTCTGTACACTTTCAAACGTTCGCTCCGCACTCCCGACGGCTGGAAATTCATCTACACCATGGAGTCAAAAAAGAAAGAACTATACAACCTTAACGTCGATCCGGGCGAAACCAAGAACCTGATCGAAAGCGAGACCCGTCGAGCCTACGAGCTTGAACAGAAACTGTTCGCTCATTTTGCAGACATCGGCCATGACCTGACCAAAAAACAATGGAAGACCGGACTCAGCCCGGTGTACCCTTCGCAGGCCAAAGGCTGGAAAAAACCATGAACACAGCCTGATGTCCTACTCTGCGGGGAAGCAGGGCTCTCGTGTTTTTCCTCCCTGAATTTAGTTTTTGGAGTACTATAGAGCAACGGCAGATAACTCCGGAAGGTTCCTATATACCAGACAATCAAAGATCGAAAGGAGTAGATGTTATGGTGCTCGACGCATTGTTCTCCCGGAAAAAATCATGCGCCCTTCTGGTCAACGCTGAAGGAGCGCTAGCCGAGCGTCACCGTCACTTTCAGGAGTTTCTCAATCACAACAACGAGGCCTTGAGCCGTATCGCGGAGCTGGAGGCCATTGCCTACGACGGCAAGGTCTTCGGCATGGGAGACGTGCGGCGACACTGTGACGGGCTTTTGCAGGCCAGCCAAGCCCTTTCGACATCGCTCTCCGGCCTGGCGCGGGGGCGATACGGGGAGCTGGCCGAGGCCGTAGCCCGTCTTGACCGGGAAATCGCACAGAAATTCGAACCTCCCCCCTCTCCTGCGAGCGGCCCGCTGGTTGTTCCCTTTGCCGAGCTTTCTTCCGACGGGATGGCCTTTGCCGGCTCCAAGGCCACCAACCTTGCCACCTTGGGCAATGTGCTCCACCTGCCGGTGCCGGACGGCTTCGTCATCTCGGCCCATGCCTTCCGTCTGTTCATGGCGGAGACCGGACTTGCCGAAGCGGTGGCACGCCACCTTTCCCGCATCACCCCAGAACTGACCCCGACCATGGAAGAGGCCTGCGCCGCCTTGCAGGAGCGCATCCGGCAGGCATCGTTGCCCCCTTCCCTCAGTCACGCCATTATGCGGGACTACGCGGCTTTGGAGTCGCGGACACACGAAAACGTGCGCGTCGCGCTGCGCAGCAGCGCCGTGGGCGAGGATACCGAGGCCTCCTTTGCCGGGCAATATCTCTCCTGCCTGCACGTTACCCGGGAGACCCTCTTCTCCGCCTATAAGGAGGTGCTGGCCAGCAAGTACACGCCCAGGGCCATCCTCTACCGGATGGGCTATGGCCTGGAGGAGTGGGACACCCCGATGTGCGTGGCCGTGGTGGTCATGGTGAACGCCCAGGCGAGCGGCGTGCTCTACACCCAAGACCCTTTCGCCCCCGAGGCGCGGACGAGCCGGATCAGCGCCGTGCTTGGCCTGGGTGAGCTCCTGGTGGGGGGCGAAGCGGCCTTTGACAGTTTCCTGGTGGACAACGAAACCGGTGCCATTGCCGAACGTCAGACCGGGAGCAAAGAGAACCGGCTGGATGGCCAGGACGATGGCGGCACGGTGTTACAGCCAGTGCCGGAAGCGGAGCAGGAGAGGCCCGCCATCGATGACGAGACGGTTCGCCTCCTGGCCCGGCATGGGAGCGCCTTGGCGGAGCATTTCGGTTGTCCTCAGGATGTGGAGTGGGCGGTGGACGCCAGTGGCGCTCTCTTCTTCCTCCAGGCGCGTCCCTTGATGCTGCTCACGGCCAAGAGCGACGAGCCGAGCCTGCCACCAGAGAACGCGAATCACGTGGTATTGTTGAATACTGGCGGCACGGCGGCGCGGGGAGCGGCCTGCGGCACCATCGTCCGCCTGGCGAACCTTCCCCTCCAGGAGTTCCCGGAGGATGCCATCCTGGTCGCGGCCACTGCCTCTCCCGACTACGCGGCACTGGTGGGCAAGATCAAGGGGATCATCACCGAGACCGGCAGCCCGGCCAGCCACCTCGCCTCGGTGGCCAGGGAGTTCGCTGTCCCCGCCATCTTCGGGGCGAAAGACACCTCTCCCCTGCGCGATGGCCAGAAGGTCACCATGCTGGCCGACACCACCACGGTCTATGAAGGAATCCTGCCGGAGCTTATGGCCAGTCTGCGGCAACCACGGCGGCACATCTTCGAGAGCCCTGCCCACCGCCGCCTGCTGGCGATCCTTGACCTGATCGCCCCGCTCACCCTGACCGACCCGGCTGCGCCCTCCTTCACCCCCGGCGGGTGCCGGACCATCCACGATATCGTCCGTTTCGCCCATGAAACCGCCATGCGGGAGATGTTCTTCCTGGCCGAGGGCGGTAAGGGAGGGGCCATCGCCACGAAACTGACTGCTAACATCCCCCTTTCCCTCTACTGTATCGATTTGGGCGGGGGGCTACGACCGGGACTGACCACCTGCAACACCCTGGTTCCGGATCATTTTGAGTCGCTGCCCATGCAAGCCATCTGGAAAGGGCTGGCCCATCCAGGGATCACCTGGTCCGGTTCGGTGCAGGTGGGGGTTGGCGGGATGATGGGCATGATGGCGGCCAGCGCCACAGCCAACATCGGCGGCAGCACCCTGGGCGGCAACAGTTATGCCGTTCTGGCCAAGGAGTACCTCAATCTCAGCGCCAAGTTCGGCTACCACTACGCCAATGTCGATGCCTACTGCTCAGCCGACGCCGGCCGCAACCACATTCTTCTCCAGTTCGCGGGCGGGGTCGGCACCTATGCCGGCCGTTCGCTTCGGCTCCATTTTCTCGCCAATGTCCTGAACCGTCTTGGCTATACCATCAAGGTGACCGGGGATCGGCTTGAGGCTGCCCTCAAAGGGGCGGACCAGGAACGGATGGCACTGGTCCTTGACCAGACCGGACGGTTGCTCGCGGTCAGCCGCCTTTTGGACATGGCCATCCCCAGCATCGAGCAGGCGGAGCGGATGACCGAGGCCTTTTTCAATGGCGATTACGACTTCCTGAACCAGGGGCAGACCACCCAGCTCCCCGGTTTCTACACCCATGTCGGCCTCTGGTCCCTGGACGACTCCGGGAGTCCGGCCTTCTGCCGCCAGGACGGGTCACGATGGGGCGATGCCCTGTCCACCGGGGTAGCCAGGCTCATGGGCAGGATGGTCGGCGCGAACTATCAGGAGTTCATGGACACCATTGAGGCCTATTATTATTTTCCCATCGCCATTGCCAAGGAGAGCGCCGTGACCGGGGATGCTGCCATCACCGTCAGCGCCATGACGGAAAGCGGCGTCATCGATCAGGCGGCAGGGCTCGCCTTTGCCCTCCGTAATCTCGGCAACTACTTCGTGCTGCGCTTCAACGCCTTGGAAGACAATGTCATCCTTTTTGAGTTTATCGATAACCGGCGCATCACTCGGGCCAGTGTGACGACGGCCATTGCCGGCAAGGTTTGGTACCGGCTCAAGGTGGAGATCAGAGAAAAAACCATCAAAGGCTATCTGGACGATGCACTACTGATCGAGTACAGTGCGGAACGATCCCTGGATGGCTTTGTGGGGCTTTGGACCAAGGCGGATTCGGTCAGCAGCTTTGGGCCGTGCCTGGTGGAGAGTGCCGGAGGCAGCCGCGCCTTTGGTCGGCCTGGGACAGCGGCAGAGCGATAACGGCTTTCACGGTTTGGCCAGGCACTAGGGGAAGGGAACGGTTTGACAAGAAACGGTGTCGCTCATGGTTACGCTGCGTGGTACGGTTAGCGCGGTGGCTGAAAACAGCTCTGTGCAACATGATCTTTTCATGCAAACCGGACGAAAAAAATGGCGATGGCCCACAATTTAGTCCGTGTTGTTTCGCTCCATCGCCGACGCTTCCAGAACAGGCGCCGCGATGCGCGCCACCAACACCTTGTCTATCCGATTCTTGTCCATGTCCATGATCTCAAATCGCAAGCCATTCCACTCAAAGTGTTCGGTCTCGGTGGGAATCCTTCCGAGCATGTGCATGATGAAACCGCCAAGCGTGTTGTAGGTGTTTTCCTCTTCGCCGGGCATTTCCTCAGTGATGTCCAGCTTCGACTTGAGACGCTCGATGGCCACGCCGCCATCCACCAGCCAGGAACCGTCTTCACGCTCGGCCAGGTCCAGTTCCGCCGGTGAATCCGATGAGGGCAACTCCCCAACAATGGCGGTCAGGACATCAGTTAGCGTCACCACCCCCTCCAGTTCGCCATATTCGTCGACAATCAGCGCGAACTGCATATGCGCCTTGCGGAAATTCTCCAGCAGTTGGGTCGTGGTCACACTCTCCGGCACATACAGCGGCGGACGCAAGGCAGCCTCGATATCCAGTGGCGCACCCTCCAAGGCGGCCTTCAGAAGGTCGGCGGTACGCAGGATGCCAGCGATGTGCTCCAGACTGTCGCGGCACACGACAATACGTTCGTAGGGGCTGTCCGCGAGGAGCCGACGTATCTCCTCTTGCGGGGCGTCCAGATCGATCTGATAGATATCGCTCCGGTGAGTCATGATCGTCGCGATGCGTTGTTCGTCAAGGCGCAACACATTCGATACGATTTCCTGCTCACTCTCATGAAACACGCCAGCCTCCGCGCCTTGCTCCATCAGGACGTTGATCTCCTCGTCAGTTACCGGCGGTTCATCCTTCCGCCTGGCACCCACCAAACGCAACAGCAGGCTCGATGAGGATGACAGCAGCCAGACCAACGGCCTTGCAAACCGGGAGAGAGAATTCATGGGGCGGGCAATCAGCGAGGCGATGCCCTCCGGGGCCAGCAGCCCCAGCCGTTTGGGCACGAGTTCGCCCACCACGACAGAGAAGTAAGTGAGCCCCACCACCACTAGGGTTAGGGCTATTCCTTTGGCATACGGAGTAAGCGGGGGAAATTCACGCAGATAAGCCGCCAACGGGTCGGCCAAGGCGTTTTCACCGATGGCACCGCTTAGGATACCCACCGAGGTGATGCCGACCTGAATGGTGGATAAAAATGTGGAGGGCTCGTTATGGAGGACCAGAGCGGAATGGGCGCCTGGGCTGCCATCATCGGCCAGGCGTTGCAACCTGGCCTTGCGGGAGGAAACGACGGCGATTTCGGACATGGCAAAAACACCGTTCAGCAGGATTAGAAAAAGAAGTAGCGCTAAATCCATAAGATTATCTGATTGTTAAATTTCTTTTCCCCCACCCATTCAGTGCGAATGAGCAGGCAGGTCGTCATGTTCATGGTTGGCAATACGGTGATACTCATCGCCCGCTGCACTTGCGGGGTCAACGTGGATGGTGGCATGGGAAAGATACCGCAGATGGTGCAAAAGACGGTGTCGCACATCGTTTGCTATTTCGTGTCCCTGTTCAATGGAAAGAGCTGGGTCCACCGCAATATTCAGTTCCGCATAAAGTCGATGCCCGAGCCACCGTGCCCGCACCTCGGAGACACCACTTACCCCAGCAGTGTGGTTGACAGCATGTCTGATCTCATCGACAATTTCAGGGTCTACTCCATCGAGCATACGGGTGAAGATTGACTTTCCTGACTCCCATACGATTCGCAAAATTGCACAGGTGATGAGAAGACCGACAAAAGGGTCCGTCAGGGGATAGCCAAACCAGACGCCGACCGCGCCAAAAAGGACGGCCAAGCTGGTAAAACCGTCTACTCTGGCGTGATGCCCATCGGCAATGAGCGCGGCGCTGTCGATCTCATTGCCGACTTTTATGCGGAATTGAGCAACGGCCTCGTTACCGATAAACCCGATTACCGACGCGACCACTACAGACCATAAATGCCGTACGATCTGGGGATGAAAAAAGCGGTCAATGGACTCGTAGCCGGCGACAATGGCGCTTAGCAGAATGGTGAGCACGATTGCAACGCCAGCTAAGTCCTCGACCCGTCCGTAACCATAGGTGAATCGTTGTGTGGGCTTCCGACGCGCAAGCCTAAAGGCAATCCATAGCGGTAAGGCAGTGGCAGCGTCTCCGACGTTGTGGATGGTATCGGCGAAAAGCGCCACACTGCCGGAAAAGATGACGATGCCGACCTGAAAAAGGGCTGTGGCCAACAAGCCGACAAACGACCATTTGATTGCCCATATCCCCCGCTCGGTTGTGAGAAGGGATGGGTCAATAGCTCCATGCGTGTGCGCATGGGCAGAGTTTTCATGTCCGTGCGAATGATGGCGATTAAGATCGGGCATCATGGGCCTTGGTTATATGGGGACTCCTCAATATGACGACAATACTTTCCTTTTCACCTCAATTCAATAGACAAATCAATTGGGCAAGTCAATGGATTTCCAAACTTGTGGTGTGGTGGAAATAGTCCTTACTCCTCTTTCTCTCCGGAAAACCTCCCTACCTCCCGCAGTCCATCTTTTGTCCTCGGCTTAACGATGGGGCGATTATCCGGATTCTGCTACCGGGGAATCCTTAATCGTCTGAAGTTTTGGCGTTGCCTTCGACCGCCAGGCAGCAGGGAGTCATGAACTTTGGTATAATGAGCAGACAGGCAGGTAGGTATGCAACGATTCCAAACCATCCTGGGGATATGCCGAAGGTACTCTTTTGGTCTTTCTCAAACAGGCGAGAATTTCGCCAGATGTGTTTCTGGATCGCAATGAAGTGAAGAATGGGGCAGTCGGTGCAAACAATAACCTCCAGCTCTGAGGGTAAATGATGGGCGTCACCGAAAAGCCTCCCTCTTTCACGCTATGTGAAATTTTTTCTATTGAAAATTAGGCGAAATCAAGCAGATTGGCGATGGTAGTTAGGACTCAAAATCCCGCGAATGCGAGCCCATGTCGGCTTGATTCCCACCTCCGGCACCAAGTCGAATGACAAGGCCAACTGCACTCAGTTGGCCTTGTTTGTGCCCTCTTCTTTGGTTTGCACCGTAAATGTTTCACGTGAAACATTTACGGCTTGTCAAGGCTGTCAACCTTGACAACATAACGCTAAGTATGTTTTGTTGCATTGAAATCCCATCGCGCAATACATTAACGAGGAAGTCTATGTCCCACGAGCCCACACGAAAGGCGAAAATATTCAGTCTTGCCAACCAAAAAGGCGGTGTTGGCAAGACCACCAGCGCTATTAATCTTGCCGCGGCAGTGGCGCAACTTGGACGCAAAGTCTTGGTTGTGGACTCGGATCCGCAGGGAAACGCTTCCAGTGGGTTGGGGATCAATGTGGCGAAAATGGAACAACATCTGTATCATTGCTATGTCAATAAGGCAGATGTTACTCAAGCGATCAGGCAAGCTGATCAGGCCGGGAATCTCTTCATTCTTCCAACCCATATCGATCTTATCGGCGTGGAGGTGGAGTTGATCGCCACCGCTAAAAGGGAACGTTTTTTGTCCGAACTGCTTGAGCCACTGCTCCCTACATATGACTATATCTTTATTGACTGTCCTCCCTCTCTTGGTTTGCTCACCATTAACGCCTTGACCGCATCGGATGCGGTCATTATTCCACTACAGTGCGAGTACTTTGCCCTCGAAGGGCTGAGTCAGCTGGTGCGCACCATTCGGCTGGTTAAGAATTCATATAATCAGCGTTTGGTGATTGAAGGGATCGTTCTGACTATGTATGACCGGAGAAACCGACTGACACATCAGGTGGCCAAAGAGGTTAAGCAGCACTTCAAAAAACAGGTCTATAATGTCGTCATACCCCGCAACGTGAGATTGAGTGAATGTCCAAGCCATGGGCAATCGATTCATCAATATGATAGCCGGTCCGTCGGGGCCTTGAGCTACCTTAACCTCGGCAAGGAGTTTATCAACAAACAAAAGGAGATGAATCAATAATGGCAAAATCACTATCCCCACTGGGCAAGGGGCTGATGGCCCTGCTACCTGTGGATACGGAAGAGGGCAATTGGGGGGAATCATCTGTCGGCATGTCGGACGCGTCTGGCGAGCGATCCCCCTACTTCCTGTGCCCCATTGCCTTCATCCAGGCGAACCCTTACCAGCCAAGAAAGGCGTTCAACCCCGAAGAGCTGGAAAGCCTCTGTGCTTCAATAAAAGAAAAGGGGATTCTCCAACCTTTGGTCGTGAGAAGGGTAAGCGAGAACAGTTTTGAGCTCATTGCAGGGGAGCGTCGATTGCGGGCCGCCCAAATGGCAGAGCTCGAGAAGGTGCCGGTTCTTGTCAAAGATATCGCCATGTCCGATCGCTTAGAACTTGCCCTGATCGAAAATATCCAACGTGAAAATCTCAATCCTATCGAAGAGGGTGAAGCATACGCGCAGCTTATGTCGGAATTTGGACTTACCCAGGAGATCGTTTCCAAACGGGTTGGGAAAAATCGTTCCACTATTGCCAATAGTCTTCGCATCCTCCAGCTACCGAACTTTGCCAAAAACAGTGTTTCGACAGGGGCAATCTCAGCAGGGCATGCCCGGGTGCTGTTGACGCTGGAGACTGAAGAGTCGATGCAGATCCTTCATGACAGGATAATCAACCAGGGTCTGTCTGTGCGGGAGACTGAGGCCTTAGCAAAAAGAATAAAGCACGCTCCTCGGCCAAAAGAACCGGGGTTCACGCAGGAAAAGGTCCTTCCTGAGAGCTACTGCCAGACAGTCACCAAAACGCTTAACGAATATTTGGGCACACCGACTAAGATTATCCAGAAGGGGGCCGGTGGCAGGATCGAGATCCAGTATGCGACTGGCACTGATCTCGAACGGTTATTGACTCTTATGCTTCAGGAGCGCTGACTTACCCCCACCGCAGCCAATCATCAATAAATTGATTCTATAGCAACCCTATGAAGCAATGTGAAGCCGCAATAATCCGCCATGAGCGGTTGAGCGCAGATATTATACGCCTAACCCTTCTCGCCCCCTCGATCGCAGCTACGGCGCGGCCCGGACAGTTTGTCAATATTAGGGTGGACAAGAATAACTTTGATCCCCTGTTGCGCAGGCCATTTTCTATTCACCAGACTTTTCCCGACGGAAGCATTCAGGTCGTCTTTAAAGTGCTTGGTAAAGGGACAGAGGCCCTGGCCAGAGCGAAAGAAGGTGAGACGCTGGACCTTGTCGGGCCGTTAGGGAATTCGTTCGAGCTGGGGAGGCAACCCATATGCCTAGTCGGCGGTGGTTTGGGAATCGCGCCACTGGTCTTTCTTGCACGGGCTATCAAGGACACCTCGACCTCATCGTCTGTGTCTGTCATCCTTGGGGCGCGGACCAGGGATGAGCTGCAACCACTGGTTGACTGCTTTTCCGCCATGGGGATCACCCCTCACGTTGCGACAGATGATGGGACCATGGGGCATCATGGTCTGGCAACAGATTTGATGCCGAGAATCGCGCAGGACGGCAGAACTCGGCAGGTATGCACTTGCGGCCCCTACCCTATGATGAGACAGGTCGCCGCTATCAGCCGGGGGTATGGATGGCCATGCCAAGTCTCCCTGGAGACCATGATGGCCTGCGGTATTAAGGCCTGCCTTGGCTGTACGGTGCACGCCAGCGCTAACAGGAGCGGAGGTGAACTGTATCTGCACGTCTGTCAGGATGGGCCGATATTTGACGAAGGTGAGGTCGCATGGAAGTAATCGCCCCCGATCTGGCAATAGAGATAGGCACCCTGCAGCTACCCAATCCGGTGATGACGGCATCAGGTACTTTTGGCTACGGCCAGGAGTTTGAACCATTTGTCGATTTGACCGAGCTGGGCGCTGTGGTTGTCAAAGGAATTTCCTTGTTGCCTAGACCTGGCAATCCACCACCTCGCATCGTTGAAACCGCCTGCGGGATGCTGAACGCCATCGGTCTAGAGAATGTCGGCGTCGAGCGGTTCATCAGCGAAAAATTGCCTTACCTGCGTAGCAAGGGCTGCCGGGTGGTGGTTAATGTTCTGGGCGATAGCATCGAAGAATACTGCCACTTGGTCTCACGACTCAACGACGCGGAGGGAGTGCACGGTGTCGAGTTAAATATCTCCTGTCCTAATGTCAAAAAAGGGGGGGTGGCCTTTGGCACCAACGAAAGCATGGCCCACGAAGTGACTGCTGCGGTTCGCAAAGTTACGCGTATGCCGCTGATCGTCAAACTTTCGCCCAACGTCACCGACATTGGCGCCATGGCAATAGCGGTGGAGGAGGGGGGGGCCGATGCCGTATCACTGATCAATACTTTGATCGGCATGGCCATCAGCATTAGGACCAAAAAACCTGTCCTGGCGAATGTCATCGGGGGCCTGTCTGGGCCGGCGATCAAGCCAGTGGCTCTACGTATGGTGTATCAGGCGGCCGACAGGGTTTCGATTCCCATCATCGGCATCGGTGGCATCTCTACCTGGCAGGATGCGATTGAGTTTATCCTGGCAGGGGCAAGCGCCATCCAGATAGGCACTGCTAACTTTATCAACCCCAAAGGGGTGGATGAAATTAGATCAGGGATTAGCAAATATCTGGTCCAGGAAAAGATAGCTTCAGTGCGGGAGCTGATCGGGGCGGCGAAGCGATGAGGATCAACTGGGAGGAGATCGAGACGGTGCTGCTCGACATGGACGGCACGTTGCTGGACAAGCATTTCGATGATTACTTTTGGGAGCATTTCGTCCCCTCCATCTACGCCGATAAAAATGGTATCGATGAGCAAAGCGCCCGTAAAAAGCTACTGGCCACGTATCAAGCCAGGGAAGGAACACTTGACTGGACCGACCTAGACTACTGGAGTGAACAGCTTGGTCTTGATATACCAGCCCTAAAGATTAAAATCGATCATCTGATTCAGGTGCATCCCTATGTGACCGATTTTTTGTCCTACATGAAAGAGCTCGATAAGCAGATCTTTCTCGTTACCAATGCCCACAGCAAGACCCTGGACATCAAAATGGCCAAAACGGCTCTCAGTGGCTACTTCACGGGGATTGTCTGCGCGGAAGAGATTGGGATGCCCAAAGAGAATCCGGCATTTTGGGGGGGATTGCGGCGCAAAATTCCGTATGAAAATGCCTCTACCATGCTTGCCGAGGACACTGAAAAAATTCTTGTTTCAGCACAGGCTCATGGGATCAAGCACCTCGTCTATGTCGCCAGGCCGAGCAGCAGAGGGCCAGTCAAAAAGTCTGAGCGATTCCCTTCAATTATCTATTTCAACGAGCTGATCGGCCCGCGTGCACTTGATGCTGCGGGCTGATTCCAAGCTGGCACTCAAAGAATACATCCACCAAGCATCCGGAGCAAGTCGTTTCAGTCCCTTATGAGTGACCGCGAAGGTAACCGAGGAGCGACGAGAGACGCGGAACACACCGGGTCGTACGCCCTGCTGGTCGGGAGGGCTGTTTAATCCTCTTCGCGGGCACCATGTATCTTTTGCATGTCTCGCTGGAATAAGGGCTGAATAGATTACGTCGTGGGCTCTCTGCAAGGAAGAATGTTATACGCCCCGCGCTTCAGCCGCAGAGCACTTGAGCCCCCCGATTACTTCCCTTCTTCGCCGGTTAAGTGCAGGGGAAAGGTGAGAATCGCGCTGTCGGCATTGCTTAAGATGTCAAAGCCACTACTGTTTAAGACCACCCCTACGTTAAGTTCGGCGTTGATGGTTTGTCCCTTTCCGTCTTTTGTCGGTTCGGTATGCACTGCTCCCAACTGATAGTCAGAAATGTACCCATCAATTTTACGGGTCCGCCAAAGCTCAGTCAGGCTGATGCCGTTCCAGGTCAAGCACTGAATTTCGCCACTGGGGTAGCTACGCACTCGGGAAAGGATGCGGGATGCGGAAGACAGATTTTTGTTGACCACCACATCGGGCAGGCCATCGTTGTTCATATCCCGGATTACAATTCGGGCAGGGATATAGATGCGCGCTCCCTCATTTCTCCCATGCTCCAAGTCTTTGTTTAAGTCTTCGGCACTCTCACCGCCAACGAAACGGGTAGTTCCTCCAAAATATTCGTCACTGGTCCACAGCAGCTTGCCGGCCGGGGTTAGCACCAAAAGTTTGTCTGCCTGGTTTATGGCAACGACCTCAAGGCCTCCGTTGCCATCCAGGTCTGCGAAGCTGAAATCGAAGAGGTTGAGGCCACCCGTTTGCAACGCCTCCCCCTTCATCAACTGTCCCTGGTTGAGTGTTACCTGATATACACCTTTCGCCATGAGGGTGTTGAGTCCGGATTTTTGAGCAGCAAGAACTTTGCCTTGACCAGGGATATCAATAACCCGTAAATACCAGCTCAAGTTATCGGCTAGATGCGCAAAATCTTTGCCATCCCATTCCAGCACTAAAGAGTTAGGTTCTTTAGCATCAGCTGCGCTGATGTAAATTTCTTGCCGCCCGTTGTTGTTGAGGTCAGCCATGGTAATCCCATGGATGCTGAAACGGTGGGGTAGGGAAACTTGGCCAATCTTCTGCAGGCGAGAATCGAATTTACGGTAAATACGCACATCGTAGGGCGAGGCGAGTACGAATTCATCTTGGCCGTCGGCATCGACATCACCAATCTCCATCGCCACTAAGCCGTAGTTCAGGGATTGGCTTTTAGTAAAGCCAAGAGCACCCGTGACGACTCCGAGAGGACGTAATATGGCAGAACCACCGGTTGACTGGCTGGATCCCATCAAGAGTCGGTCAGGATGGGTTGACTGATATGGGTCGGCAGCCGACCCCGCTGCAGGAACAGCTGCAATTGGGCTTGTAACAGCTGCTGGTTTTTGCTTACCAAAGGCTTGCTCGGCAATTTGCCAGGAAAGGGCATCAATTGCGGCGATAATTTCTTCTTCACGGGGGGCAGTGGAGTAAAAGGTTTTAGGCGGGTCTCCCTTGATGCTATGGAGGGTTGCATCAAGAGAAAGAGATCCGGCCAGAGCAGTAAGACTTCCAGTTAAGACATAGTCAGCCTGTAGCGAAGTCCCAAGCCGACGGATGGCAGATTCGTCAGCTGGGGTTGTGTTGCCAGATAACGCATGAGTAACTGTTGAGCGAGGGATGACCTCTACGCCAGCGCCAGCGCTTAAGCGCGAGGCAAGCATGTCGCGGAGGCCGTTTGTTAAATAGGATAAGTCACGGTCGGCATGGGATTCAAAAGGTAAGAGAGCAACCCGGCTCGTTGCGGAAAAAACGACGGAGGGAGTAGCCAGTGCTATGACAAGAAGGAAAATAATTCGGCTGGTCAACAAAGTTTTGATGCGAGAATCGTTCATGGCTAACTCCACTTTTATATAGGAGAATTTGTCAATAAAGCGTGTGATTTTGAGTTTTACATAGATACCAAGATGGAGACAGGCCGTCAATGAATTAGAGGCAGTGCGTGCGTGGTGGCCAATCCAAAAGCTGGAGCGTAGTACTGGCGGATCGATGGCTGTGCTGCGTAATGAGAGCGATTTGTTCAGATTAGCAAAAATCCATATTTTTCCCGCTCTGGACATGGATTTATGGTCGGCAAGATCGAAAATCTTATTAGCGAAATCGCCGTTGCCTCAAAGGAACAAACCCAAGGCATTAGCCAAATTGATACAGCTATAAACGAGATAGATAAGGTGACTCAAACCACTGCGGCCACTGCCGAGGAAAGTGCCGCCATTTCGCAAACTCTTCGGGAGCAGACCGACAAGATTGAAATTACGATGCAGGATCTCCAATGGTTGCTGTATGGACGCGATAACCGAAGAGCTGCTAATCTTCTTCCTGTTCCCCTTGCCCTTGCGGAGGTTTCTTGATAGCAATTGAGCCTCTTGCAAAATGAGCCTCATAGTGGGGTGATCAAGAGATCCCTGGTATCTTCTTGGCCTGTCACAAGGCAGATCAGACCGTTCAATGCTCATTGAGCCGTAATATTCATCCGTTGCGGACGCGCCTCTCCTGCGGAGAGAAAAGAGTAAACGTTTGATCTCTGGCAACCCAAACGAGCAGGCGCAGAAGCTGATCCGAAAACAACACGATGACGCCAAACATCAGCAGGTGCTGGGTTACCAGCACTGATTGCGGCAATCTGAAAAAAACAGGCCTTGGAATACTTTCTCTGGCGCCTTGCACCTGAATGATTGGATCATATCATGACCACAACGGTATCGGTTATGGTGTCAATTTAAAAGCCTGCCTCTCCGCCATTGCCTGTAGAAGAGTGGGAATTGGGAGATCCATTTCCACGGCAGATCGCGGATGGTTTTAAGCTCCCGGCGGACAGAGTACACCCTCCCAGCCTTCGGGCAGCTGGGACGGGATCAGGCCAACCTGATCGCAGAGGAACATCAGTTCAGCCTGGGAGCAGTTGATGCAGGTCTGCCGCGTGCGGGCCGCGACTTCGGCGCACTCGACGGTCAGAAAATGGTGAAGGCGGGCGCAGATTTCCGTTGTCAGCGGCGTGGGGTCGAACCCTTCCCGCTGGCAGAAACGAGCTAGGCGCCGCCAGTTGATGGCAGTCCGGGCCAGGCCGCGGTACAGTCCTTTGTCCCGGTTCTCGAGGGTTAGGTCGCGGAGGATGATCTTGCGGTAGCCAGCAATCACCGCCTGTTTCAGGCGGGCGAGATCGCTCTCGCTCACGCAGATATTTGGGCCTTCTGGGTCCGTCTCCAAAAAATAGAGACAGCTGTAGAGGGTCACCTCCGGCATCTCACCGCCGTCAGCAATGATCAGGACTTCGTCGTCGATGAGATGGGAAGGCATGGCGGGCAGCAAAGAGGCCCCTCCGCGGCAACTGGCAGCGCGGAGGGGCTGTGTTCATTTGGGCAGAAAGGAAGGACTGGCGCAATCAGACCATGGCCTGCTCGATGGCCACCGCAACCGCCACCGAGGCACCGACCATGGGGTTGTTGCCCATACCGATCAGGCCCATCATCTCGACGTGGGCCGGCACCGACGACGAGCCGGCAAACTGGGCGTCAGAGTGCATCCGGCCCATGGTGTCGGTCATGCCGTAGGAGGCGGGCCCGGCCCCCATGTTGTCGGGGTGCAGGGTGCGGCCGGTGCCGCCGCCCGAGGCGACTGAGAAAAATTTCCGTCCTTGGAGCTGACACTCCTTCTTGTAGGTAGCCACCACCGGGTGCTGGAAGCGGGTGGGGTTGGTGGAGTTGCCGGTGATAGAGACATCGACCCCCTCGCGGTGGTTGATGGCCACCCCCTCGCGGACGTCGTCGGCCCCGTAGCAGCGGACCTTGGCCCGCTCGCCGCTGGAGTATGGGGTCTCCTTGACGATGGACAGTTCTCCGGTCTGGTAGTTGAAGCTGGTGACCACATGGGTGAAGCCGTTGATCCGGGAGATGATGTGGGCGGCATCCTTGCCCAGGCCGTTCAAGATCACCCGCAGCGGGGTCTTACGGGCCCGGTTGGCCGAGCGGGCGAGACCGATGGCCCCTTCCGCGGCGGCAAAGGACTCATGGCCAGCGACAAAGGCGAAGCACTGAGTCTCATCCCGCAGCAACATGGCAGCTAAGTTTCCGTGGCCGATACCCACCTTGCGTTCGTCGGCCACCGAGCCAGGGATGCAGAAGGCCTGCAACCCCTCGCCCAGGGTCTCGGCAATGACTGCCGCCTGGCTCAGACCTCGTTTGATGGCCAGCGCCGCGCCCATGGTGTATGCCCAGCAGGCATTGTCAAAGCAGATGGGTTGCACTTGGCGGACAATGGCCGCCACATCGAGTCCCTTTCCCTTGCAGATCGCCTCCGCCTCTTCAAGCGAGGCGATGTCGTTTTGGGCCAAGACCGCGTTGATCTGGCCGATCCGTCTCTCATATCCTTCAAATAAGGCCATTGCTGTGCCCTCCTTTTTTACTCGTGTCTGGGGTTGATGGTCTTGACCGCCTCGGCGAACCGGCCATAGGTGCCGGTGCACTTGGCCAGGGCCTCGTTGGCGTCGACCCCCTTGGCGATCTGTTCCATCATCGGGCCTAAGCGGACAAACTGGTAGCCGATGATCTCGTCATTGGCGTCCAGGGCCAGGCGGGTGATGTAGCCTTCGGCCATCTCCAGGTAGCGGGGGCCCTTGTCCTTGGTGCTGTACATGGTGCCGGTCACCGAGCGCAGGCCCTTGCCCAGATCTTCAAGCCCTGCGCCGATGGGCAGGCCGTCCTCGGAAAAGGCGGTCTGCGTGCGGCCATAGACGATCTGCAGAAAAAGCTCCCGCATGGCCACGTTGATGGCGTCGCAGACCAGATCGGTATTCAAGGCCTCGAGGATGGTCTTGCCAGCCAGGATCTCGGCGGCCATGGCGGCGGAATGGGTCATGCCGGTGCAGCCAACCGTCTCCACCAAGGCTTCCTCGATGATGCCCTGCTTGACGTTCAAGGTCAGCTTACAGGCACCCTGTTGGGGCGCGCACCAGCCGACGCCGTGGGTGAGGCCGGAGATGTCGTGCACCTCCTTGGCCTGGACCCAGCGGCCTTCCTGGGGGATCGGCGCCGGGCCGTTCTTGGGCCCTTTGGCGACGCAGACCATTTCTTTGACTTCCGGAGAGTATTCCATGAGTTCCTCCATCGAATGACGTGCTGAATGTTCGAGCCCAGTCGCGGGTCTCGCAGAAACAAAAAAGCCCCGCTGCGGGAAGCAGCAGGGCTCACAGTTAAAAAGCAGAGGCGGCTAAAAGTCAAACATTTTCTGGAGCCCGGACCGTTCAGCGGTGGTCAGGGGGAGTACATTTTTTGCCTGGCACCCAGAAGCATTTGGCATCCGGCATCTGCTCATGGCACCCCGCAAGCGGGTAGGCGTAGCCCCGGCCGCCGCAGGTGCCGCTGCCAATACTGGGCCATGGGACTTCCACCCCATACTGGTATTCGATCTCCGGCTTCAGGCTGATCGTGCCATTGATATGGCCTGCGGTGATGTCGGCGAGGCCAACCGGGTGACAGCGGTCACAGGCGAATTGCCGGTGCTCGGCATGGGAGCCGGGCTTGAACCGTCCATCCTCAGGTCCCCCTGTGCCTGGCGGAATGCCGTGGCAGCCGGAACAGGATGTCCTGGGCGGGCTGGCAGGCCCTGGCCCTTCCGCCACAGCAGTGGTGGCGATGAGGGCCAAGAGACCAGCGGTGCATACGATCCATCTTTGCATTCCCGTCCTCAATGCCTTGAGGTTAGGGGAGCGGGCAGGTAGCCGCCCCTGGGCTATACGCCGGGGTGGTGGCCGAGGCTTGGCTCCAGCCTGAAGTGCTGGTCGCACGACGGGCCCGGACACGATACTTGTATTGGGTCCCTGGGTTGACGCCATGACTATCAGTGTAAGCCACCTGGTTGGCAGGCACCGTGGCCACTGGTACCCAGGCCCCGTTGAAGATCTGGGCCTCAATGTCATAGGCCTCCTCATCGGCGTCGTCGTTCCAGGTCAGCCGGATTTGGAAGGCATTGAGGGCGGTGGCGCTTACTGTTGGCCCAGCAGGGGGAGCCACGGTCTGCGCCGTGTTGCTTGGGGCACTGGTCCACGGGCAGGCGGACTCCTTGTGCCCCTTGACCCGATAGGTGCAGGCGGTGGAGTTTGGCATGGTGGTGTCGCGGTACGAGCTCTCGCTGCCAGGCGCTGTGCCGATTTGGCTGAAGCCGCTGCCGCAATTTCGTTCGACCCGGAACTCGCTCTCGTCACCGGTGCCAGGATTCCACTCGAGGACCACCGCCCCGCCGGTTGCGGTTGCCGTCAGGGAATCGGGCGCCATGACCGGATCCAGCTGGGCCTGGGCAGCCAAGGAGGTGACCCCGTCCCAGGTATGGCTGAGGGGCAGGCAGGCCACGCCATTGCCCTCGGCCGCGGCGAAGTTGACGCTGGTTCCCCGCTGGGCCGAGACGTGTTTGACGGTGACCTGGTGGACAGTGATGGTGTGCGAGGCTTGGAAGAAGGCGATCCGCATCGCGTCGTCATCTGGCCAGTTGTTGGTGGTTTCGGTCAAAAGCCGCCAATCAGCGATGGTTCCGCCCCGGAAATAGTACTTGGCCCCGGCACCAGCGTTCAAGACGATCTTCAGCTGATAGCGGGTCCGGTCGTTGTAGAGGGTCTTGGTGAAGCAGGAGGCGGAGTTGTACTCGTAGACGCACTGGAAGTAGTGATTGCTGGAGCTGGTGAGGTACAGGAGGTGCGTCGCATTGCCGCTCCATGAGGGGGATGTCAGCTGATTATGCCCCCAGCCGAGGAAGAACGATTCGTTCCTCGTGGCACTGATATCGGCGCCAACCGTAAAGTCGATAAAGAGCTCGTTACCGGCCGCCCGCTCGAAGGTCTTGGCCGAGAAGACCGCCGCATCTTGAGACTCGTTTCTGAAAGCGAACTGCAGGCCGTTGTTTTGGGAGATCTTGTCTGACGGCGGGTCGATGGTCACCCATTTGGCCGGGTCGATGGTGCCGCCAGGGAATTCGTCGTAGACTTCGGTGAACATGGCGTCACTCGCACTGACTGACGAGGCGGACTGGTTGCCGTAGTAGAGATAGATGGCCTGGTTTGCCCCGGTCATCAGCCAGATCGTCGCCGATGAGGAGTTGGTCTTCTGCTTGATCCAGTACTGCAACTCGCGGTGGGCCGTGGCGTCATAGAAGCGAAGGTCGGCGAAGTCGGCCCGCATCCCGCTCTGGAAGGGAACTACCACCTCCACGCCGGCGAAGGCCGGGAAGGAGGTGAAGGTCAGTGGCGCTCGTTTGGTCCAACAGCCGCCATTGGCCTGCCTCAGGCCGTCGCCCTTGGTGTTGACCCGGTAGGTGTAGGCTTGGCCGGCGCAGGCGCTGGTGTCGGAGAAGTCGTGCTGGTTGAAGCCGACTGTCCCGACCGGGGTGAAGGTGCCGGCGCAGGAGGCCGGGTTGCCGTTGCAGCAGGTCATCAGATCGCCTTGGCAGCGTTCTGCGATCGAGGCAGTCTCGGTCTGAGTGGCATCGGTCCAGGCCAGATCGACAGTGGTGGTGTCGGCCGGAGTAGCGGTCAGGGCGCCAGGATCAAGACTGGTGGTGGCGCAGACCTGGTCCGTGGCAGCCGTCGTCCAGCCGCAGCCAGCGGTTTTATAGGCACTGACCCGGTAGCAGTATTGGGTGCGGGGCAGCAGCTCGTTGTCGTCATAACTGGTGGTACCTGGCGGCAGATCAATGGTGACGCAATTTGCGCCCTGACAGCGTTCCAGTTGGACATGGGTCTCGTCTGCCGGAGTGAAGTTCCAGGCCACACCGATCTCCACCTCCGAGGTCCGGGTCGCGGAGAGGTTGGAGGGTGCTGCCGGCTGACTGGCTGTTGTGACCAATTGTTCGGCGAAGCCAGTCAGCCCCCAGGCTCCTTCCGCCCAGACCCGGAAGGTGTAGGCGGTGCCGGCGCAGAGGGTGGAGTCGGTGAAGTCCTTGCTGTTGGGCGGAAGCTGTGTCAGGACCGGCGACGGGCAATTGCCGCTGGTTCCTTCGCAGCGGCTGACCACATAGCGGAGCTCGGAACCATTGTTGTCCTGCCAACTCAAGGCCGCATGGGTCGAGCTGGAGCTGTTCACCGTCAGATTGGTGGGCGCTGGCGGGGCCGGGGTGCTGGCGCTGGCCGATGCCTCCTTGGCCCAGCCGCAGCTGGCCGTCTTACGGGCGGTCACCCGGTAGTAGTAGGTTTTGCTGTGCTGCACCGATGTGTCGCTGTACGAGTACAGGGTTCGCTCCTGATAGGTGTTATGGGCCGCAATTTCGCTATCGTTGAGCGCCCGGGCATAGACCAAGACTTCGTCGATCTTACCTTGGAAATAGTACTGCGACGCCCAGGAGGAGTAGGCGTTCCGGCCAATGGTCAGGGGGTTGGAGATCAAGTTGGGCTCAATCTCGGAGATGGTGACCACGGTGCCGTTCTTGTAAAACTTGATCCCGGACAGGGGGGTGAAGACCGCGGTCACATGCTGCCAGGTGTTAAGATCGGCAGCAATCCCGGTGTCTTTGACGCTCAAACCGGTGCTGACATGCCAGGTGCCATTTTTGACGACAATGCCCCAGGTGGAGACGCCAGCGTTGTCGGTGGAAAGCACGCTGCGGGGGTTGCCGTCGCTCATCGTCGGGTAGACCCAGGCCTCCATGGTGACACCGGCTGAGTTCCGTGCCTGGTTGAGGGTCAACGGAGTGGAGACGTAGCTGGCGGAGCCATTAAAGGTCCCGGCCCGTCCGAAACGGCCTTCCGCCACGGTCGTAGCGCTGTAGGCGGTGCCATGCCGGCCGTTGCCCGAGGCATCGATGACCTCGTTGCTGGTGCCGTTCCATACCCCCTCATCCATCCGGTAATGGAGCTGGGCGCCCGTGACCGTGCCGGGGAAAGTGTCGATCAACGAGAACTGCGCTGGCTGGTCGCAGGCGGTGACGCCGGGCTCGACCTGGCAGCGGGCCAGTTCGTAGGAGGTCTCGTCCTGGTTGGTGTCGTTCCATGACACGCCAATTTCGGATTCTGACACGACGTTGAGGCCCACGGTCACCGCGCTGGCCGTGGCCGTGGCCTTGATCGCGGTCGGCGAGAAGTCGGTCTGCCAGGTCCAGGGCGCGGCAGCCCCTTGCACGGCCCTGACCCGGTAGCGGTAGGTCTGGCCCTGGCAGACCGAGGTGTCGTTGTAGGCCGTTACCCCAGGCCCGGCGAGGAAGGTGTCATGGGTCGAGAAGTCGCAGCTTACCCCTTGGCAACGCTCGATCTCAAACCAGGATTCGGTGGCGGTGTTGGCGCGCCAGCTTAGATCCAGCTCGGTGGAGCTTCTTTGGATTATCTGCAAGGTGTCAGGCGCGACAGGCGTCGCCGGGGTGGTGGTCGTCACCTGGGCTGGGGTGGCGCTTGGCCCCCAATCACCACAGGTGGTATTGACAACGGGGGTCACCCGGTAGGTGTATGTGCTGCCGGTACTGATGCCGGTGTTGTCGGTCAGGGGGATGGGGTTGGTACGGTTGTAATATTGAGCGATCTCCTGAGGGCTCAGGACTCTTGAGAAGACCGCCGCTTCGTCAAGCTTGCCGGCGAAGTTGGTCCCGCTGAAGACCGGATCGCGGCCCAGGATGACGGGGCCGGAGCTGCTGTCGTAGTCCATGTAGGGGACTGTGTTCTGCGCCGCACCATTGATATAGACCGAGACCCCGGCGTTAGGATCGAAGACGACCGCCACATGCTGCCAGGTGTTCATCGGGGCATAGGCACCCCAGTAGGTGCTGTAACCGGTGTCCACATACCAGTATGGGCCGTAGAGGCTTAACCCCCAGTCGGTGCCGCCGTTGTTGGTGCTGAAGAGATACTTGTAGCGCCAGCTGTACTCGGTGGGATAGACCCAGGCCATGAAGGTGGCCCCGGGTGAGGTTTTGCTTTGGTCGAGGACCAGGTTGGTGTTGATAGCGTCATCGACGCCATCGAAGGAGGCGGCCCCGAAGCTACCATTCACGCCGGGCGATTCGACGGCCGCCCCGTTTCCTGCCGTTCCCGGGTGATTCTTGCCGGAGCTGTCGGCAACTTCGTTGGCCGTGCCGTTCCAAGCCAGCTCCTCCATCCGCCAGAGGCCCTGGAGAGCGGCATCCTGGCCGGAGACCGGAGAGCCGGAGATGGGGTTGAAGGCGTGACTCTGGGCGCATTCGGCTTGCGTCCCTTGGCACCGTTCAACCGTAAAGCCGTCCCGGTTGGCATCGGTGTGGGTCCATTTCAGGGAGACGCTACCCTCTGTCGTTCTGTCCACGGAGAGGCCGGATGGGGCTGTCCCGGGCGTGCTGGCCACTTGCGCCACGGCACTCGGCGGTGATTGGCCCCAGGCCCCCACGGCCCTTACCTGGTAGCGGATCACGCCATCGCCGCCGTAGCAGGCGGTGTTGTCGGTGAACCGTGTCGCCGAGGCGCCAATGGAGCTGGAGAGGACGGTGAAATTGGTGCAGCCAGCGCCGTTACAGCGTTCCATCTGGAAGCCGGTTTGGGTGGTGGTCTGCGGGGTCCAGGCCAGATTGACGACCCCAGGTTTGATCAGGGTGGCCGTCACCGGCTGGGGAGCCAGGGGCGTGGTGGTGACGGGGATGATGTTGGAGGGGGCGGAGAGGTCGGTGCCGCAATCGGTAAGCTTGCGGGCCGTGATCCGGTAGCGATAGTCCAGATTGGCGCTGACCGTGGTGTCGGTATACCATTTTTTGCCGGTGGTCTCCGGAAAGATGCCGCGGGTGAAGAGTTTTTGCACCTCGGCGGCGGTGAGTGCCCGGTCGTAGACCGCCACTTCGTCGGCCAGGCCGTCAAAGAAGTTTTGATTGAGCACGCCCTGGCGGCCAATGGTGAAGTTGGCGCTGGTGCTGTGGCTGGCCAGGTAATTGATGAAGACCTCGGTCCCGTTCTTATAAAAACGCACTCCAGTGCCAGGGGCGAAGACCACGGCCACATGCTGCCACTCGCCGCTGTTGGCGGCAACACCGGTGGAGCGCACCGCCTCGCCGGTGGCCACCGACCAGGTTCCGCCCTCCCTTAGCAGGCCCCAGTTGTTGCGCACCGATGCCGTGCCGTCTTCGGTGGAGAATAGGTAGTGCTGCCCGCCGGAGGCTGAGGACGGCTTGACCCAGGCCATCATGGTGACACCTGCCGACTGGGCGGACTGATCGATGGTAAGCGGGGCGGTGAGGTACTGGTATGAGCCGTTCAGCGAGCCGCTCCGGCCGGCATGGGCATCGTCGGCCGTGGTGGCCCCGCCGAAGGCGGTGGCAGAGCGGCCCTTGCCGGAGTAGTCGATCACCTGGCCCGGCGTCCCGTTCCAGGCCGTCTCATCCATCTCCAGGAGCAGGACGTTGCCCTTGATGGCGCTGATGGCCCCGATTTCGGCAAAGTTCGAGCAGCCTGAGCCCTGGCAGCGTTCGATCATGAAATCCGACTCGTCCACGGTGTTGTCGGTCCACTGCAAATCGACCTTGGCCTCAGCCACCCTGGTAGCGTTTAAGCTGGAGGGTGCCATCAGACCGGGCAAGGTCAGGGTGTCGGTCTGCTCGGCGAAGCCGCTGCTCCAGGCATTGACCTTGTAAGACTGGACCCGGTAGCGGAAGCTCTTGCCGCCGCCGCTGTTGCAGGCCGAGGTGTCCACCAGGCAGGTCGAGGTGGCGCTGGGGTTCGTTTCCGCCGGGGCGAACAGGGTGGTGACCTGGGAGAAGTCGCAGTTGGCCCCGGTACAGCGCTGGATGGCGAAACCATCCTCCGAGGCGCTGTTGTCGTGCCAGCATAGTTCTACCTCGGAGGTGTTCTTGATGGTAGCGGTGACATTGCTCGGCGGCACCGGGGTGGAGGTCGTGACTTGGCGCTCGATGATCCGTGACACCTCGCTGGTGGCCAGGCGGTAAGTTTGGACGCCGTAACAGTAGGTCGAGCCGATATTCAGGCCGCTGTCAGTGAATCCGGTGTCTCCTTGGGCCATGGTGCGGATGAGATTGCCCGGGCTGAAGCTGGTCCCGCCGACGGAGCAACTGCCGGTCTTGCGGTACGCCTTGTAGCCGCTGACGTTTTCGTCGTTTTCAGTCCAGCTGAGCTCTGCCGTGGTATTGTGGGGTGTCACCGCGAACGGCGACGGGGCTTGCAACTCCTGGCCGTTGAACCGGAAGACCACAAAGTCATAATCGTCCGAGGCCAGTTCGCCGGTGGCCGAATAGCCGGCGATGTAGAACTCGCCCAGTCTGTTGACGGTGATAGCCGTGGCATAGTCGTCGAAACCGCTGTCGAACTTGGTGGAACCAATGAGATTGCCCAGGTGGTCGTATTTCACGGCGATAACGTCGGTGTCGATGTTGTTGTCGGTCTCTCCGGCCAGGCAGATCTCCCCGGAGGGTGACATGGCCATGGCGGTTAATCGCTCATCGTGCTCGATCAAATCGAGGGTTTTGCGCCAGCGCAGGGTGCCGTTGGCTGTGTAGCGGAGGATGTGGAGATCCTGGCTGCCGGAGGCGGACGTCACGGCTGCCGCTACCACGACTTCGCCATCATTGGGGTCGATGGCGATGGACTTGGCCTCGTCGTAGCCGTGGCCGTCGCCGTCGATGATGATGCCGGAACCCCATTGTGATACGCCCAGGTAGCTAAATTTGTTGATGTAGATATCGAGGTTGCCGGCGGCGTTCTTCGTATAGCCAGCGACATAGATGGACTTGTCCGGGGCAATGGCCACGGCGTTGATGCCATCAATGCCATGGCCCAAGTCGCGGACATAGGGCCACCCCGGCATCACCGCGCCGGTGTCGCGGTTGTACAGACCGATGAAGATGTCGGAGTCATCAGTGGCGCGCTCACTGCTGCCGACCACCACGATGTCGCCGTCGGGGGTGAAGGCCGTGGTTACCGGATAATCGTTGAAGCCCCTATCAAAGGGCGTGATGGCCCAGAGTTGCTGCTCGTTTGAGCCGTCGTACTCGGGTTTGTATTTGATCAGGTAGATATCGTCGTTGCCGGCCGTATTCTTGCCCCAACCGGTTACCGCCGTATAGCCTGATCCATCGGCAGCCGAGGCCACGGCGGTTGAGCGGTCATCGTCGTTGCCTGGTCCGTTATACGGGGCGGTCCACATGGGGAAGCCGGTGTAGGGGTCAGGGCCGGTTGCGGCGTACTTGATGGTGAAGATGTCGTTGGTGTTGCCCCCTCCTTGCCCGGTGTTCCGGGACGAGAACCCTGATACGATCACGTCGTCATTGGGGTCTACCGTCAGGCAAACGCCCATGTCACCTTGGCCGTCGTCGCCATCGTAGTCGCCGATCCAATAGGGTGTGGCAGCGTTGTTACGGTCGAGTTTGACGGTATAGTAGTCGTATTGCGAGAGGGCAGTGGCGCTCATGCCGGTGGCCACCGGGTTGTTGTCGCTGGCCATGGCGATGGCATTGGCCATATCGTCAAGGCCCTCGCCGTCATGGGTATAGAGCCATGCCGGCGCAGGATAATTGATGACCGTGGTCAGGGCCGAGGTCGGCGCAGTGGGCAGGGAGTAGCCCTTGGCCGCGTTTTTGGCGGTAATCCGGTATGAGTACCAGCTGTCTCTGCTGACAGCGTTGTCGGTGTAGACCGTCTGATTGCGGGCAACAGCGCAGGTGATCTCGGTAAAATCGTTGCAGGCAAAGCCCTGACAGCGTTCGACACAGAAATTGTCTTCATTGTTGGGGTCTGCCGAGTTGTCCTGCCAGGCGAGGTCAATCCTGGTCGGGCTGGTTACCGTGGCCGTCAGGCCGGTGGGAGAATTGAGGAGATCGGCATTGTACTTGACCGCGAAATAGTCGAGGTCGTCCACATTGTCAATAACACGTTCGGACCAGCCGCCCACGTAGATATTGCCGTCGGCGGTGACGGCCAGGGCCACCGCCACCCCCACTGGCTGCTCATTGCTCCCCTGGGGAGGGGGTGGGCCGTCCTGGGCCTGCTGCCAGATCTGGTTGCCATTGGCCTTGTTGTATTTCAGGGTTTGAAAATCGTCGTCGTTGGTCGTGGCCTTGTGGGTGTAGCCGGTGACATAGAGGCCACCGGTGTGGTCCACGGCTAAGGCCTGGGGAACATCGACGTTGTCCCCGCCGGAGTTGAATACCTGCTCCCAGACCACCGCGCCGTTGGCCCCAGCGTATCGTGCCGTATAGTAGTCATCCTTGCCGCTTATGGTAAAGGTGTTGCCGGTAAGGTAGACCTCGCCGTCGCTGTCCACCACCAGTCCTCTGGGGATATTGGGGCTGCCGCCACTGTAGGTTCTGGTCCACAGTTCATGTCCGTCGTTGGCGGCATACTTGATGGTCCGCATATCATGACGGCTACCGGAGAGGACCTCGCCGGTGACGATGACGTTACCCCCCTGGTCCAGGCCTGCCGCATAGGCCAGATCGTCCTCGGTGCCGTTGTCGTAGGTCTTCTGCCACAGCATGGCGCCGCTGTAGTCAAACTTGATGGTCAGGTAGTCGAAGTCAAGGCGGCTGCCGCTGTGCATTACCGTCGTGTGCCCTGCCACCACAATGCCATCCACTCCGACGCTGACACTGTTAAAGCGATCCTCGCCACTTGCGGCCCCATTGAAGTTAACCTGCCAGATCGGCGTGCCGTCCGGATTGGCGCCGGCCGGGGTCAGTTTGAAGAGGAGTCCATCATCCGCCGTGGCGCCACCGTTTTGGGAGTAGCCGGCCACATAGATGTTGTTCAGGGCATCGATGGCGAGGGCCATGGGCTCATCATTGCCGTTGGCCGCGCCATTGAAGATATACGGGGCAGCCCACTTCTGGGCGCCGGTCGCGCCATCGTATTTGATGACCGCGATGTCGGTGTTGATCCCGTTGGAGCGGAAACCGGTGATAATGACGTCGTCGTTGCTGTCCACCGCCACCGCCTTAGCCCAATCGTCGCCCAGCGGATTGGTGTAGCGGGCCGCCCAGAGGACGGTCTGGCCATTGCTGCTGATCTTGATGGTGTAGAAATCGGCATCACTGTCATTGCCGCTGGTGTCGGTATAACCGGTGATGATCAGATTGCCGTGGGCGTCGACAGTGCTGGCCCGGGCCTCTTGGATGCCCGGCTGGCTATGCTGGAACTGCCAGATGAAGACATCCTCAGCCGCCCGGGACGATGCGGCCCAGCCAAGCACCGTCAGCAGTGCAAACCATATCACCATCACCTGGGTTTTCCGTTCTGTTGTGCGCATAGCCGCAATCCTTGTCGTTACATTTACCGGGGCGTCGTGACCTGGGAGGCTGTTCTGGACAGAGCGTCTCATCTTATTGCCCTCCTGTCCACGGAGTCACCATGTTCCAGCCCTGGTTGTTGGGCCAGTTGGCAGATCCGTTGGCGGTCGGGGCGCCGTGGCAGATTCCGGTGCTGTATTGGTCGAAGTAGCCGTTGTCCCACCAGCCGTTGGGAAACCGTCCGAAGCTGCCGCCGCGGGAATAGGTAGGCACGGGCGATCCTCCTGAGGGCTGTCTACCGCGGTGAGGGTAGTTCAGGCAATTGGTCTGCATCAGGCGCGGCAGGCCCGAGGCATGGGGCTGGTGGCACTTTGAGCAGGTGTAGGAGTGTTCGCGGGGTGTTTCGCCTTCGACCCAGCCCCATCCCTTGACAGAGCGGTGGATCCGGGCGGTGGTTGCCCATGGGACATTGGCCGTCGGCACGGCGCTGGCCTCGCTGGTGAGGGTTGCTTTGGGGTGGCAGCGCAGGCAGAGGCCAGCGAAGGTCTCCGCCTCCTCAAAGACTCGGGAGAAGGGACCGGGCTGATTGGCCTGAAGGCTCAGATCCACCATGTTGAAGGTGTTGCGGTCCGTCCGCCAGACGCCGGCCGGCTGGGGGTCCGATTTTTGCGGATAGGGCCGCGGCAACCATCCGTCCCAGTAGTTGCCGTAATTATAGAAGTTCCTGGATCCGCCATAGCCGTCGGTCATCAGGGGGGCGCCGTCTTCCTTGTACGGGGAGGTGAGCCAGGTTCCCTTGAGCATCGGTAGGGCATAGGGCTGCTGTTCGCCGAGAGTGGGGCTTACGCCGTGAGGGTCATGGCAGGGCGTGCACAGGCCGTCGATGGTGCCCATGGCCGGGACATCCGAGGCCCCGCTCATGTCGTAGTTGGCCGACTCCGGATTCTTGTGGGAGGCCTTGAAGTGGCCGCCAAGGGTGTGCTTGCCTGTCCGGTACGAGGAGAACTGGCTGGCGCCGGAGTATGAGCCTGAGAAACGCGGGTTGTCGCGGTAGCCCTTGACCGGGGCGGTGGCGCCGAAGGTCGAGTTGTAGCCCCAAGGTGATTTTGACACCGGACTGAGCTGGGTATTGGTGTTGGCCGTCTCATGGCAGTCGAAGCATTGTCCTGCCCCGGCCTGATAGGGGTTGACCGTGTTTGGGTTGGGGTTGGCGGTGGCCATGTAGCTCATCGGGTAGCCGCCCTTGCCAGCCTGGGTTTCCTTGAGGTTGGCGCCGTTTTTCGTGCCGTTGAAGGTGGTGTAGCTCGAGGTTGTCCCGCTCACCATCGATCCGTGGGAGGAGTGACAGTCGAAGCACTGGACGTTGTATATGCCCGCCCTGGTGTTGGGGATGGTGCCATCGACCCCGGTGGTTGGATCGATGCCGCCCTGATTGGCAACGGCGTTGCCGTGAGCGGAGAAGGCCTTAGTCACGTTTTTCTTCGCCGCGTTGGCGGTGTTATACTTGCCCAGGGTGGCGGCGCCGGTGTTCGAGTACCGGGCCTCGATGCTGGCCCTGTCCCAGGCGTACTGGCGCGGGGTCTTGCAGTCGCCGTGGGCCGGGTCCACCATATTGAACGGCTCGGTATCGTTGTTCTTGTCCGAGTGACAGCCCAGGCAGTGGCTGGTGATCTTATCGACCTCGCCCCGCTGGTCGGCCAGGGTGTTGCCCGGTTTGGTGGTATCGACCTTGGCGGCCAGGAAGGAGGTGGCGGTGTCGTTGCCGTTCTGGCCGTCGTTATCAAAGGTGGTTGGCCGGTGGCCGGCCTGCCAGATCACCAGATCGACTTCTTTATCCTTCTGCGAGCTGTGGGTCTTGTAGTTGTATCCGGCATGGCGGTCAAGATCGATCACTCCTTCCGGCGTCGACTCCCAGTGGCAGGCATAGCAGTGGCGGTTGGTGACCTTGTCGCTTTGGACATGGTGGGAGTTGGCCGAAAACTGCTTCATGATATTCATCCGGGCGCCGATGGCGTCCTTGTGGCACTTGGTGCAGTCTCTGGCCTGGCTGAAGCCAGTGTGGCGGGGCACTGGCCGGTTGGGGTGGCAGGTGTTGCAGGTCTGGCCCGAGGCATGGCTGTCGGTGAAACGATGCTCGTGGCACTCGGTGCAGACCCGGCCGGAGTTGTGGTTGTCACCCTTGGTGGCGGTGTAGTGCATCTCGGTGTTGGTGTGACAGACGTTGCAGACGCCATCATATTTGCCGGTGGCGGGATTGGGGGCGATCCGGGCGTAATCGAGGCCGGTGCTCTTTCTGGTGAACGCCACCGATTTGCGCTCGACGGGTTTGCCGACTACGCCATCGGTACGGGTCGCCACCATGTTTTGGATCATATAGATGTTGTCGTCGCCATGGGGGTCATGGCAGTCCCAGCAGAACTTGCCGCCTTTCCAGACGATGTCCATGATCGCATAACTGTCCCCGGGCTGAAGTGGCTGGCCATCCGGGAAGGGCGGAGCCACGGTCAGGGTGGTGGCGCTGTTGCGGACAATGGGGCGCGACAGGTTGGCGTTGGCGCCGCTCAGGATCGTCATCCGGCGGCCGACAAAGGCGTCCTGGGTCCAGGCCTTGCTGCTGTCGATCACTTCGCGGGTGGAAGTGGAGGCGACTCGAACAGTACCGGCATCCATCTGACTCCCCAGGCTGTCTTGATAGTCTTGATAATGCTTGTATCCGAAGTGGAAGGAGGATGCCTTGGCCTTTTGCGGCACGATCCTACCGGCGGTTTTTCCCGCCAGGCCCGGGTCGTTGCTGGCCGGGTCGAAGCCTAAGGCATATTGGGGGCCGGTGTGGCAGGTCGAGCACTCGCCGCCCTTGTCGTCATCGTGGCAGATCAGGCAGACCCCCATCTGGACATAGGCGTTTTTGACGTCCTCTTTTTTGTCGTCGGTCCAGACCCCGGCATCGGTTTTGTGGCGGGCGGCGTCATCGACATGGCAGGTGGAGGCGGAGCAGCCTCCCCCGGCAAAGCCGCTGTGGTCTGGGCGGGCGATGGTGTAGGGCGGATTGACAACCCCCGGCCGGGCGGAGATGGTTGCCAGTTGGGGGGCCAGGGATTCAGCCGAGTTGTGGCAGTTCAGGCATTCGCTGTCGGTGCCTTGCATATGGCAGAAGACGCATTCCTTTTCAAAGCGGTTCTGGAAGTGCTGGTGTTGGATCAGCCGGAACGGCCGTTCTTCGTTTTGATGCAGGACTTGGGAGTCGTGGCAGTACCAGCAGCCGTTGTCCGGGAAGTTGGCCGGCGGGTTGCCCGATGGATATCGGTTGGTGTCAAGCTTTGGTTTGCCGGTGGCGGGGTCGATCACCCCGGGGCGGCCGTGGCCGCTGGCCGCCCATTGGCCGAGATTGATTTTGGCCCTGGTATTGTTGAACTTGCCGAAGTCATCTACGTCCGCCGTGGCAGAACCATGGCAGTCGCGGCAGACCACGGCATCATGCACCGAGCCGCCCCATTGCGGGTTGGCTCCGGTGTGGCAGGCCGTGTTGCTGCAGGTCTTGGTCGCGGTATTGTAGGTGCCGCCATTCTTGAAGATGACATTCTTTGACCGGTTGACGTGCTTGAGCGGGTTGATGTGTTTGTCCTCGGTCATATTGCCAGCGGGGATTGTCGTTCCGTGGCAGGTGAGGCAGCCGCCGCCGCTGATGGTGCCTGCGTGGCAGTCGTCGCAAGAGAAGCCGGTGAACAGATGGCGGTAATGGGAGTTGGCCTTGTCGGTCAGGGGGCCGGTGTTGGGGTACATCGGCATGGCGGATAGCCACTTCTTCTCCGGGAATTTATTCCAGTAGCTGCCGTCGCGGCCATCGGTGTGGCAGCCGGAGGCGTTGCAGCCGCCGGCTGAGGGTTTGTGGCCATGGCAGGAATTGCATTCCTGGTGGCCGCCGGTCCAGGCGTAGTCGCGCATCTCCGGATTCAGCGTCGTGCCGTCGCTGTGACAGTAGACGTTGCGGCAGGTCTTGGTGTCGGAGATGTATTCCGGCTGCGGCATGCTGACGATGGCCCACTGGTCATCGATCTTGACGTCGATGGCATGGTTGAGGTGGGCGGACTTCAGAGTGCCGTTTGTGTCCACGGTTTCGGTATGGCAGTAGTAGCAGGCGTATTGCCGTATCCACTTTGAGCTTGCCAGGCGGGTGTGGCCGTTGGACTGCATGCCCACCGGCGCTTCCCGGAAGTCGGTCTGGGAGCCCGGCCCTGGGCCGTCATGGCATTGTCCGCAGTTGCTGTCGGATGGCTGGTGGGTGTAGTTGGCGGTATTGACGACGTCGTCGATCGTTACCCGGCCGTCATGGCAGGTGTCGCAAGTGGTGTCGGTTGTTTGATGGGTGTATTTGGCGGTGTTGGTGGCGTCTGCCAGGAGCAGACGGCCATTGTGGCAGGAGTTGCAATTCAGCGAATAGCCAGGGTCAAGATCGTTCCAGTGTTGGCGGTAGGAAGTATCGTTGGGAAGGCCACCGCGGCCATCCTGGTGGCAGGTGTTGCAGCCGATCGCCGTGAGCGGATCCATGACCCCGCCGCCAGGGATGTGACAGACGGTGCAGGCTACGCCCATGGCCAGATGATCGGGGTGTTTGCCGGAATCACTGCCCGGGGCAAAACCACGGCCGTGTTTATGGCAATAGGTGCAGCGGCTTGCCGCGCCTGTGGCACCCTTGTCGTCCATCTTGTCCTGATGGTCGCTGGTGGCATCGGTGGCGTTGTGGCGGAAGTGATTGGTCTGGGTATGGCAGACCTGGCAGAGGCCATCGTTGTGGGTGGTGTCAACAAAGCTGCCGTTGGGGTCGAAAAATTTTACGCTGTGACTGCCGGCAGGGCCAACGACTGCGCTACGAATCAACTGGCCGTAGATCATGCCGAAATGGACGCCGGAATTGTAGGAACTGGGGATCTTGCCCTTGACGGTGACTTGCTGTTGAGCTTCGTTGACGCCAGTGACCTCAAAGCTGACAACCGGATTGCGGGCGGGCATGGCCAGGATCAAGCCACGGCCGTTGGTGCCATTCTTGGAGGCCCAGGGGGTGGTGGTGTTATCCCAGTGAGTTTTCGTAACCAGATTGCTAAACTGGAAGGTGGTGGTGTAGGGGGACTGGGTGGTCCCTTGGCCGGAGACCGTGATGGAGGATGGGGTTACATCGCCGGAAACGAGATAGAGCTCTGAGTCAGGGACTGTGCCTTGCCAGTCGAGCTGGGCCTGAAAATGGGGATCATGACAGTCGGTGCAGGCCCGGGACCAGTCGCCGAGTGCGTCCCGGTGCAGGCTGCCCATGGCCAGGCTGGAGTGGGCGACTCCGGCAATCTCAGGGCCATTGGCCCCGTGGCAGTTGAGGCAAATGGTGTTTACCTGTTCCGCCCTTAGTGCTGGGTTGTTTTGCACCGGAGAATATTGCCACCAGAGCGAATAGTTGTGGCACCCGGTGCAGCCCATATTATTTGAGTCGTTGTGTGGGGCATCGACGACCGCCGCTGTGGCGATGCGCGCCAGCAGGACAAAGGCCAGGCAAAGGCTAGTTTTTCTCATGGCAGCTCTCTGGGGTTCGTTATCGTTCTGGGGCTCCTCCTTTGGTGATCATTTGCTGGGCATTTTTTCGCATTTTTGGGGCTAGCCTGTCGGGCCGTTTTCGGCATCGACAGCTGGTGGGGATGGGGGGCTGGTCGAGATAGGCTCGTTTATCCGTTACGGGCACTTGCTATGGCACTCTTGGGCAGAATATAAAAAAATAGCCGGGCGCCTTTTGGTGTCAAGGAGGCAACCCGGCTATCCATAAGGACCCGTGGCTTTCCGTCCCCGTCTTGCAACGGGTTTGGCTTTATTTCTCTAATTTACCAGGAACTTTTGCAATGGATGGGCCACTCGCTAGTATTATTGATAACTGATTTCACAGTTGTTTTCGCTTTAGGTCCGTAAGGCAACATGATTGGGCCTTCATATTAATGTTGCATGCCGGGGAGGTGGTATGTTTGTGGGAGTATACTTTGGGTGATAATGCCCTTTAGTGGTGGATTTGACCCACATTAGGCTAAAATAAACCTAATATTAGGAAGCTTGGTTGGATGATGAGAATAGGGCAGAGTGCAGATGGTATGCGGGAGTGTCAAGGACTATTTCTTGCTCTGTGCAAGCAATTTTACCAGTGCTAGGAATTTTTATTGGGATGAAAGCGTATTTATGGTATTGCACGGGGTGCAGTGAAATGTATGAGCAGCCGGGCTTCTGACGGCTGCGGCTTTGTGGGGTGCTGTGTTGTTGGCGCAGCGATCTGAGCAGACAAGAGGGCAGCGATGAATGTGAAAATTACTCCGGCGCAACCTGAGGACTTGAAAGCCAAGCCGGATGAGGCATCATTGGGTTTTGGGAAATATTTTACCGATCATATGCTCACCATGCGCTACCGGCATGGCGAGGGGTGGCAAGCCCCGGAGGTCAAAAAGTACGAGGACTTTTCCTTGGCTCCGTCAGCCATGTGTCTTCATTATGGTCAGGCAATTTTCGAAGGATTGAAGGCGTACCGTGGCAGTGACGATCGAATTTTGCTGTTCCGCCCTCAGGACAATTTGCGTCGCATGAATGCCTCCGCGGTCCGGATGTGCATGCCTGAAATCGACATCGAACAGGCCCTGGCGGCGATGAAGGAGCTCATTGCCCTTGATCAGGACTGGGTGCCACGATCGCCAGGGGCGACGCTCTATATTCGTCCCACAATGATCGCGACCGAGGCGGCGCTCGGTGTGCGGCCAGCCAAGGAGTACCTCTTTTTTGTCATCTTGAGCCCTGTAGGTGCCTACTATCCTGAAGGGTTCAATCCCGTGAAGATTTATGTCTCTGACACCTATGTGCGGGCGGTCCGGGGCGGAGTCGGGGCTGTTAAGACCGCAGGGAATTATGCAGCCAGTATCAAAGCCGCCATGGAGGCTCAGGCCTTGGGCTATACCCAGGTCCTCTGGCTTGATGCCGTGGAACACCGCTATGTGGAAGAAGTCGGCACGATGAACATATTCTTCAAGATCAACGGACAGCTGATCACCCCGCCGCTTTCGGGAAGCATATTGCCTGGAATCACTAGAGATTCTGTCCTTCAACTAGCCAAAGATTGGGGGCTTGACGTCGTGGAGCGGCCGATTGCCATTGATGAGGTCGTTGCTGCCAACGAGGCGGGCTCGCTTCAGGAGGTCTTCGGGACCGGGACGGCAGCTGTCATTTCGCCGGTGGGCTCCCTCTACTATCAGGGCCAGACCATCACCCTGAATCAAGGGAGAACAGGGGAGCTGTCCCAAAAGATGTTCGATGTCCTGCAAGGGATTCAATACGGCCACCGTCCAGACCCCCACAGCTGGGTCGTGCCGCTTGACCGGTAATCCTTTTGTGCCGACGTCCCGTGGCGCCGGCGCTCGGACAAGTCTGTCTGGCATAATTCCCGTGATACGGCATCAGCTGATTTGTCGGCAATAGTGTTTGTCTTTGTGTCCTTGCTAAAATGGAACGATTTTAAGCTGTTGTCTGTCTGGTAGCCCCTCTATTTATGCTTCGTCCTCCACCGCAGGAAAAAAAAAGACCTGCCCTTGATTTTGGAAAATTCATCCATATAATTACGCCATCCTAAGGGTACGAGGGGTGCGAGCCAGTAAGCAACAGGGTGCGCGCGGCTCTGTTGACTGCTGGACTCGTTTTGGTAACCACACAATATATTCATTTTCAACTAAGAACCAAACTGGAGGTAGTGCATGAAAATTCGTCCGTTGAATGACCGCATTCTGGTGAAAAGGCTGGAGCAGGAAGCAAAAACCGCTGGCGGGATCATCATCCCTGACAGTGCTAAGGAAAAACCGGCCGAGGGTAAGGTCATCGCCGTGGGCAATGGCAAGATGAACGAGGCTGGCCAGCGCGTCACCCTTGAGGTCAAGGCTGGAGACCGGGTTCTGTTCAGCAAGTACGGTGGCACTGAAGTCAAAATTGACGGCGAGGATTTCCTCATTATGCGGGAAGACGATATCTTGGGGATTGTTGAGTAATACTCATCAGCCGCCTGCAACGACATTACATTAATTATAGATCATTAGATTTTGTTAAGGAGACCGTACGATGGGAGCAAAAGAAATCAAATACAGTGTTAAGGCCCGTGAATCTCTGCTTGCCGGCGTCAACGCCTTGGCCGATGCAGTGAAGGTGACCCTGGGGCCGAAAGGCCGTAATGTCCTGCTGGAGAAGTCCTTTGGCGCGCCGACTATGACCAAGGACGGCGTCAGCGTGGCCAAGGAGATTGAACTGGCTGACAAGTTTGAAAACATGGGCGCACAGATGGTCCGCGAGGTTGCCTCCAAGACCAGTGATGTCGCCGGTGACGGTACCACCACAGCCACCCTGCTGGCCCAGGCCATCTTTCGTGAGGGCGCCAAGTTGGTAGCCGCTGGCAATAATCCCATGGAGATCAAGCGTGGCATCGACAAGAGCGTCGAGTGCGTGGTAGCCGAGTTAGCCAAGATTTCCAATCCCACCAAGGAGCAGAAGGAAATCGCCCAGGTTGGCACCATCTCCGCGAACAACGATGAGACCATCGGCAAGATCATTGCCGAGGCCATGGACAAGGTCGGAAAGGAAGGCGTTATCACTGTGGAAGAGGCCAAGAGTATGGAGACCACCCTGGATGTGGTGGAAGGTATGCAGTTTGATCGCGGCTACCTGTCTCCGTATTTTGTGACCGATCCTGAGAAGATGGAGGTCAACCTTGACGAGCCGTTGATCCTCATTAACGAAAAGAAGATCAGCAATATGAAAGACTTGCTGCCGATCCTCGAGCAGGTTGCCAAGATGGGCAAGCCGCTGTGCATCATCGCCGAAGACGTCGATGGAGAGGCCTTGGCCACCCTGGTGGTTAATAAGCTCCGTGGCACCCTGAACATCGCTGCTGTAAAGGCCCCAGGCTTTGGCGATCGCAGAAAGGCAATGCTTGAAGATATCGCTACCCTGACCGGCGGCCAGGTGATCACCGAAGATTTGGGCATCAAACTTGAGAATGTCACCTTAAATGACCTCGGCAAGGCCAAGCGGATCGTGATCGACAAGGACAATACCACCATCGTCGATGGTGCCGGCGACAAGAACAGCCTCGCAGCCCGGGTCAAGCAGATCAGGAGCCAGGTTGAGGCCTCTACCTCCGATTATGATCGTGAGAAACTTCAGGAGCGTCTGGCCAAATTGATCGGTGGCGTGGCCGTAATCAACGTCGGTGCCGCAACCGAAGTCGAGATGAAGGAAAAGAAAGCCCGGGTTGAGGATGCCTTGAATGCCACTCGCGCTGCAGTAGAAGAGGGCATCGTTCCTGGCGGTGGTGTTGCGTACCTCCGTTGCCTCAAGGCCCTCGAGGCCTTGGAGATGTCTCATGATCAGGACTTTGGCAAGAAGATCATTCTCCGCGCCCTGGAAGAGCCCATCCGGCAGATAGCCAGCAACGCAGGGTGTGAAGGGTCAGTGGTCGTGGAAAAAGTTAAGAACATGCAGGGCGGTATGGGCTTCAATGCCTACAGTGAGGTTTATGAGGACCTGCTCGAAGCCGGTGTTATCGATCCTACCAAGGTGACCCGGACCGCACTGCAGAACGCGGCCAGCATTGCTGGTATGATGTTGACGACTGAGTGCGCAATAGCCGAAAAGCCATCTGAAGATAAGGGCGGCGCTATGGGTATGCCTCCGGGTGGTATGGGTGGCATGGGTGGTATGGGCGGCATGATGTAGTCGCCGTTTCGTCTACTGGTTTGAGTAAAGGCGGAGCCTTCGTAACGGAGGATCCGCCTTTATTTTTGCTGGACCAAATGTTACCGCAGGGCCCCGATTTTTTCACTGGAATGCGCAGACTTTGGGGCGGCGCTCAGGGTGCCTGAGGTCGGAATCGCGGCTTGATTCGTAACCCCCCCCGGAGGCAAGGACGCTGTAAGGGGGCATGTTGCTTGGGCTTCGGTATGAGGGAGGTTTCGGAGGTGTTACAGGCAGAATTTGGAAGAATAGGGGCAATATACAGCTAGGCACTGGTAATAATACCCATAAATGAGTGATATTTCCCAGGTGTTCGTTGGCTAAAATTGTGAAACGAGTCGTATTGTTTTGATATAGTAGAAGAAAATTGAATTTTCAAGGTAAGGCACGCCGATTGCTTTAATAAAAAAACAAATTGTACAGAATCCTCCTTTCTGTCTTTTTTACTCTCCTCCTTGGAAAGGCGGTGTCAGTTTCATAGCTGGCACCGCCTTTTTTTATGGTCTGTGTCTGTCCGACCTGACTTGATAGTTGGGGGGTTGGGGGGTTGGGGGAAGAGGCAAGATGGGAATGTGTACCTGAAGGCCTTTTTGTTGCCTAAAAATCCGTCCCCCACTGTCTCTGTCTTGCTGAAGTCCCTCCAATGTGTTATAAACATTGACTTCTACTGATTTTCAGACTTCATGCGCCCGTAGCTCAGCTGGATAGAGTACCGGACTTCGAATCCGTGGGTCGGGGGTTCGAATCCCTCCGGGCGCGCCAACAAAATCAAGCACTTAGCCAGAATTGGTTAGGTGCTTTTTTCTTTTTGTTGTCTATTGGGTAACGTATGGGTAACAATTGAAAGATGTAAACTCGCACGTAAAATGAGAAAAGTTGCAAATTAAATAAGAAAATTACATTTCCCAATTCTTGATAATCAGCTCCCTGAAGTGGTCGGGGTTTGAGAGACAGCCTGAGGGGTAAAATAAGCAATGCCCCATGGATGTTATTTCTATCGGCATCAGGCTGCTGATTTCAATTTTTTAAGCCCGCAGAAATATGCCTCATTCGGACTCTGCTTGTCTAATGAGGTGTGCGGCCGGGTCTCATTGTACCAGGCAAACCATTTTTTTAGGTCTTTGGAAAGCTCAATTCCTGATTCGTATGCTTTCGAGTAGATCTTTTCGTATTTTAGGGTGCGCCAGAGTCGTTCGATGAAAATGTTGTCCTTGAATCGTCCCTTGCCATCCATACTGATCTTGATGCCAGAGGACTTGAGCACAGCGATGAAGAACTCACTTGTAAACTGGCATCCTTGATCGGTATTGAATATTTCTGGGGTTCCGTAATTGGCAAGAGCCTCTTTCAACGCTTCGACGCAAAAGCGAGTGTCCAGTGTATTTGATAGCCGCCAGGATAGAACCTTTCTGGTGGCCCAGTCCATTATGGCAATCAGATCCATCAATCCCCTCTGTATGGGGATGTACGTGATGTCGGTTGCCCATACCTGGTTGGTAACTGCTGGGACAATGCCGTGGCCGAGTCATTTTTCCACTCGATAAAGACCCAACTGATTCACCACTGCAGCTTTCAGAATGTAGCCGAGGCAGAGCAGGCCATTTTCCGTTACATCGAAATTT
>Ga0233425_10002101_pt1 | contig 40693 bp, 35 predicted proteins | sample Watercolumn_Towu_2_FD_181712 | JGI IMG/M metagenome (GOLD analysis project Ga0233425, IMG submission 181712) | Freshwater microbial communities from Lake Towuti, South Sulawesi, Indonesia - Watercolumn_Towuti2014_140_MG | ecosystem: Environmental > Aquatic > Freshwater > Lake | place...
TCCCTTTCTTCGACCTGGCTGTCAGCGGCACGATGAGACATGCGTCGAGATTGAACTTCTTGAGAATAACCACCGGACGCGCGAAGTCCCCTTTCCCGCCATCCTGCTCAAAGCCAATGTTCGCGCCAAGCACACACCACCAGACTTCCCGCTCGTGGAATAGGGCTGTGCCGGTACTGTCGTTGATGGCCTTCTTCTTGGTATTCCATCGATCGAAATCCTTTTCCATAAAGGTTGGCGCATTATACCACCATGTCACTCCCCTTCCCTCTCGATGATATGCCTCGGCCGGGCGAAGTTGCGGCGGCTCTGTTCGACAACGCTGGCGCGGCCGCCGCGCGGCGCAAACAGGCGCGGCAGCGCCGTGATCTTCGCGTGGCTCAAATTGCCCCGGCGAATCCATGCAGTGAATGGGTGCTGCTCGGTAAGCTCGGAGGGCGGCAACTTATCAAACTCGGGCGCGAGCAATTTCGCGTCGGATGCCGATACGCAAAAGACGATAAGCGAGCCCGTGTTGGGCAACACGGCGGCGCGCACTTTCTCCGGTATCTGCTGCGTGAACTGGTTGGCGAGACCAAAATGCGCCGCGAACTTGTGTGTTTCGTCGAATATCGCCACCTTGGATGCGAACGAGATCATGCCCCTGTTCATACTTGGCTGTCGCCGGCGCTCGCCCTTCTTCTGAAGAATCCACACAGTGCGTGATGCGAGGATTATCGGACTGCGTGCGCTGTTTGCTAGCCCGAACGATCTCGTGCTGTGTTGAAGATATTAGATACATATTAAGGCGGCGCTGTCGGCGGCAAACGAGCGTGGAATTGAGCGACGAAACTGCCGTCGCGGGGCCTCGATTTTTCCGTCAGAACCCACAGCCCCTTCCGTCAGAACCCACACCTGTTTCCGTGAGAACCCACTGTTATTTCCGTCAGAACCCACACCCTGGGAATGGAGCAATTTGATTGTGCTTGTGGCGGCTTTTGACCTCTAGGGATTCCGTCCGCCCCCTGACAGCAACGTTACAGTGCGACACCCAGCCTGCGGAGCAGTGGCAGCATCACAAGATATGAACCTGCCGTTGCCGCCAGTGACAACCCGAGACTCGCCCAAAAGCTCACCCCGTTCTTCAACAACAAAGGCAGCAACAGAAAGAAGAGGAGTGATGGGATGATAAGCCAGAATATTTGACTGGAAAGCTCAGCAATTTTTTGTGGCTGAGCGCCCTCGACCCAGAGCCAGATGAACGCCAGTAATGAGGTGAGTGGAAGTGATGCGACCAAAGCTGCGAAGCCTGTAGATCGCTTGGCGATTTCCGAGATGGCGACGATGACCAGCGCCGAGACGACGGCCTTGATGACATAGTAGAGCATGATGGCGGAGCTTACTTTCCTTAAATACGATGTCTGTTTTGGGCATGCATTGCGGGCATCGTCCCTGCTGCAAGTACTGTGGCCCGGTGAGGACGAGCAAAGCTGCCGTCGGCCGGCAGACTACCGAGCGGTGCGCCATTGGGCGAGCGTTTTGATTTTAGAGCTATGCCGCTGTGCGGTGAGCTGGTCGCGCTTACGCTCAAACATCGTCTTGCGCAGTGATCCGCCGAAGGAGGCCGATTGAGTTGTCGCCGCCTTCTCGATGGCGTTGCGCTCCGCGCGCGAGAGGGTCTTGAAAATGCGGCGCGCCTCCCCGCGGCGGTATACCTCATAGGCGGTGCGCTCGTCTTCGGCCTGTTTGGATTCGGCGACTCTCGCCTCAACTTTTTTCACGGCCGCCCGTGCGCTCCGGCTCGCGAGGTAGCCGGCGAGATACTGACGGACGCCGCCAAGCGTCTGCACGTCGAACTTGGTCCGGTTCGCTTCCGCGAGCGCATAGTCGAAGAAGGCTGGCATCTCCTCGAAACCGATCTCCGAGAGGAGGCGCTTGGCGGTCTCGACCTCCTTCGAGCTGACATACGCCTGCGAGGCGACCTTGCGCCCGGTGCGCTTCTCGACGAAGAGGTAGGCGACGCGCAGTGGCTCGGAGATGGCGCGCTGGTCGTTGGCGAAATCCCACTGCAATTCGCTCTGTGACCGGTTGCGGTAGAAGCGATCATAGTCGCGGAAGAATCCCGTGCCGGGGCGGAAGGCGATGACAAAGCCGGCCTCGTCCCCTTTTGCCTTGGTGATACGGAACCAGGACAGGAAGCGGATAGCGACGAGCTGCTCAAGATGCGGCCCGAGGCGTTCTTTGATCTTCGACGCGTGCTTCACCGTCGCCAGTCCGCCGAGCCATTCAAGGCACATATCGTCGTAGCGCTTCTGGAACTCCAGCTTCGTCCGGTTGCGGCCGTCAAAGAGATTGGCGAAGTGGAAGAAGGCCCGCATGTAGAGCGCTTGCCCGATGGTGCCCAACTCCTGCATCAGCGTGAAGTTTAGGCAGGTGAAATGATCCTCCTCAAGCGAGCGGACGATCGGATCGGCGAGGGTGATAGTGCAGGCTTCGATCGGATCGCTGGCGAACTCACGGCGCTCGATGAAAATCTCCGGGAAGATGTTGAATGAGTGCTCGACGTGCCGACCATTCTCCTTTTTGAAATGGGTGCGGACGAAGGTGTAGTGAATCTCGTGTAGGGCGCGGGCGAGCTGCTCGCTGTCGCGGCCGCCCCACTCCTTGCGGCCGATGAGTCGGCCGATCTCGCGGCGGGTGAATGAGATTTCGTTGCGGATGGGCCGGCCGTAGTCGGAGTGCTTCTTCAAGAGCGCGATGAAAATTTTGTGCGCCAAGGGGCCGGGCTGTCCCAGGCGCGGATCGGGGCGGATGGTGATGTGCCGCTCGGTCTCTCCGCGCCGCAGTCGAATTTCGTCCGTACGCTTCGCGGCCGCGCGCTGGTCATGACAGAAGAGCGCCCCGGCGACGCGCAGCAAGGTGCTCTCCATGAAGAGTTTTTCCTGTTTCTCTGCCGGCGTTTCCTCCCCGCGGTCGACTGCGCGCATATCTTCGAAGTATAGCCCGCGACGGCCGTCATTCCCTGTCGCGACAGGTCGCGACACTGTGGAGAACTCTTACTGCTGGTGCTGCTGGGGGAACTGCTGCGACGCCTGATGTGGGTCTGGCGATCCGAGCAACGGCGCGAGCATCCGCTGCAACCCGCCGATGAGCACGTTGGTCTCGCGGCTGCGCTCGGTCAGCTCCTTGATCTGCGCGTCCTTCGTCGCGACCTGTCCGCGCAGAAAGTCCACCTCACTCTCAAGGCGGGCGACATAGCGCGAGTCGGCATCGCTTGTCGCGACCTGTCGCGGCTTGTCGCTGCCTGTCGCGGCTAGTGTCGCTGCCTGTCGCTCGGCATTTGCGGGACTTTCTGGAAGAATGTTGCCGCCTGTCGCGGCTTGTCGTGGCCTGTCGTCGCTTGTCGCGCCTATCTGTCGCGGCTTGTCGTGGCTCGAAAAGCTCGAATTATCGAGCGCGACCTGTCGCGACAAGTCGCGACTTGTCGCGTCGTTGATTTCCTGAATGTACGCGATGTGCTTGTCGATCGACGCCGGCGTGATGAGATACTTCACGCCAAATGGCGTCTCCATCAGCCGGGCTTCGAGATGACCCTGCGCCGCATAGCGCTGGACGCTGCGGGGCGTGCGGGGGAGCCCGGCGCGGGCGTATCGCTCCAGGGCCTCGTCAATCGAGAGGGTGAAGTCGCTGTCGGGGCTTGTCGCGAAAGGTCGCGGCTGGTCGTCCATGGGGGAATGATACCCCGGCTCCCTCCACGCCTCGCCGGGTTATCCCCATGCTTACGAGCCTCTTCGAGGCGATCCCGAGATTGACCTAAGCTGCAAGGTTAAGACGTTTGAGTTCAGCCTCAAATTCTAAGCGCAACTGGTCCCGTTCTTCCTCTGGCAGCCAGTTCGCCATTTGCGGAAAGATCAATTGGTTCAGCCGCGTCGTTTCGGGCGGCCAAGGCGAACCCTCCCGCGCCGCGCGCGCTTCGGCGAGCATTTTTTGGAGACGGAGGCGGATCACGTCAGGATCGACCCGCGGCTGCGGACGCGCTGTGGGAGCCTTGCCCTTGAAAAGATCGCCCTGCGCAGGGGAGTAGCCGAATAGATCGGGCGCGTCGCCGCTCATCGCTCCACCGTCAATAATCTTGGACGCAAAATTATACGATGCCGCGCGAAGCCGGAACAAGCCGGCTAAGCCGTCCACACCCAATTCTCACGCGCCGCCTCCCTCGTCGCGCGATTCCGAGGCGGCGAGGGGGAGAAGCGGGGCGGCGCAAATGCGCGTCAGCAAGTCCGCCTGCGCGGGTTCGAGCTTCACGAGGCGCCCGAGCACGTGAAGCAGATTCATCAGATCGGTCGTATATTCGTCGAGCCAATGGTCGGGCTGGATTTTGTCGAGCGGCGACGGCGGGCGGCGGTCGCCGATGATCGGCCGCGAGCGGTCGCGCTTCCTGTAGCTGAACCACTGGCGCAGAACATTTTTGCCGGAGACGTCATAGTCCCACACCGCCTGCGGCACGTTGTCGATGAATCCTGCGCCGATGGTGAGCCGCCGCGCGGCCGAGTCATAGTCCATCGCATCGGGCAAAGGTTCCGGCGCGCCGGGAATGCCGCCGCCCTTCGGAATGATTGGGCTTTCGCCTTTCGGCAGACGCGGGGGACCCGCAGGGCGGCCCTCCTTCGTATCGACGAAGCGTTCGCCATAGCAGTGGAGCCAGATAACTTCGCGGCCGAGTTTGACCGCCTCGTTAAAGAGCGTCGCGTCGGCGGTGATCGGCACGCGTAGGCCGGGGCGGACAAGATCGGCCTGAAAGCGCGCGGTGAAAGCCGGATTCGCGAGCACCGCGCCGATATAGGCCATTATGTCCTGCGCGCCGAGGTCTTTGAGCCCAAGAACGGCGGCAAGATGCGTCGTCAATTCCGGCTTGATGTTCGGAATTGTTGCGGCGGCGTCGCGCCAGAGCGGAAAAACGCGGCCGCCACGGCCGTGATAGTGATGTTGATCGGGCACCAAATCAGAAAACGACAGCGCCGGCCCGCTTGTGGGTGAAACATCATCCGGTGCAGTCAAATAGATTTGCTTACTTGAAAGGCACGCCCAAAGTGGCGGTCTTGCTGAGAGCAACAGCCGATTGTCAGGTATTACCCATTGACGATCAAATGTGCGCCAGGCGTATCTTGTGGGCGGGATAACCGCGCGACGGTCAGATGCCACTGTGCTACTGCGAAATTCATGGCCGGTGAGTCCCTCATTAACGAGCTTCTTTGTGTGACGATCCGCGAGTTGGCCAGCGCGAAGAGTCGGATGAAAAAGAATCTCTTTGCGTTCGGGGTCACTTTCTGAAGCCAAACAATCCCAACGATCACTTAAGCTGTTCTTGTCTGGCGCAATCACCCACGTCCGACCGCCGAGTACTCCCGAACTGTTGAAAACAAACATATCCTTTAAGGGAAGAAAGCTTGCCCAAAGGCCTGTCGACTGCGTCAAGAACGGCTCGCGCCAGCCGCTTGGCCCGTTGGTCCAGCCGGGGTCCACGAGCGAGACGCCTGCGAGCGCCTTGAATTTTTCCTCGCGCTTGCCTTCCGGCAACGCGCGGAAATGCAAATGCGCCGGCTCGCTTCGTTCCTTGCCCTTGGGGCGCACGGCGAGCACGATACAGACTGGCTGCTGCACGCCCTGAAAAATCCGCGTCGGCACGTCGGGCTGATGGCCTTCGGGAGAACAGTCGATCACCCAAATATCGGAACAATCGCGACGCAAATCATCGCGCATTTTCTGAAATCCTGGCCCGTTGAGAAAGCCCGCGACCGTGATGAAGCAGACGATCCCGGCGCGATCCTCGTCCTTTTCTCCGGTTGCGGCATACCAGCCGGAGCCGAAAACTTTCAGCGTCGCCCAGCGCCAGAAGTAGACATAGAGATTTTTGAGATGTTTCGCGTGCGCGCTGACGCCCCATTCCGGTGGCGGCGACCAGCGGCTGAGCGGCGCATGCAACTTCTTGTTCGCATCGCTGCCCGACTCGATCCAGCCGCCGCGTCCCTTCGCTTTCTCCTTATATGGCGGATTGCCGATTACGACCGTGATCCTCTCGCTGCGCTTGATGGCGTTCGCCTGTTTGCGCGACTCGCCGATCGGCAGCGTCATTTGCGAGAACTGTGTTTGTGCCGCGTAAGGGTCGCCCAGCGTGTCGGTGACGAAGAGGCGCAAATTTGGCAGATTGCGCCCGTCGCCCTCCTTGACGCTCATCAGCGTCTGGATTTCGGCGATGAGCCGCAGTTGTGCCACTGCGAAGGGGCCGAACTGCATTTCGAAGCCGATGAGGCGCTCGACGGCCGAAGCGATGGCGCCTGGCACGGCACCCGTGCCGAGATCATCATCGACCGTCTGCGCGATCTTTCGCAACGCGCCGAGAAGATAGGCGCCCGTGCCGGCGGCGGGATCGGCAAGTGTCACTTCGCGTGATGCGAGCCCCTGCGGCAGATTAAACAGCGCCGGATCGCGCAACGCCTCGTCCACGAGCCGCACCATCGCGGTGACGACTTCCGGCGGGGTGTAATAGGAGCCGGTGCGCTTGCGTAGCGCATTGTCATAGACTTCGAGGAAATCCTCGTAGAAATACAGCCACGCGTCGACATCGCCCTTTGTGAGCGTCGGCCAATTTACGGCGTCGAGAACGCGGGTAAGCGTGCGCAACGCGCTATCGAGTGCCTTTTGTACGTCGGGGTTGTCCGTCAAAAGGCGCAGCGCGGTTGCGATCAGTGAATTTGATTTGCGCAGCGTCAGCGCCGCCTTGTCGATGCCGTCTTTGAGCTCAATGTCGCGGGCGCGCGCGACAAGCAGGCCGAATGTCACAGCCTGCGCATAGCCGTCGGCGAACTCCGCGTCCGTCGCTTGCGGAAAGAGGAGCCCGCGCCATTCTTGGGCGAGCGAGGTAAGGCCGGGGTTATTGCGCTCCAGCTCCTCCGTCACTTCTTCTCGCAGCAGGCGGCAGAGCCGCGCGGAGGTTTCGGCCAGCTGCTTCACCGTATGCGGCGGAATGGGGCTCCAACGCAGAAAATCGCTGACGAGCGGGAGTAATGTAGCAGGTGCCGCGAGTGCGGCGCCTGCTGTCTCGACATTACCGTCCAGCGTGACGATTTTGTCGACAAGCTGGCCGTTGCGCCATAGGCCGAAGCTGTTGCCGTCCGTATACAGCAGGTTCGGCAATGATTTGAGCTTAGTCCATTGTTTCCTATCGTGTTCATCTGCGAACCGACGCGGATCGGCACCCTTGCCTGGAGCTTTCACCTCAACGAAGCCGACAAGTGCGTTATGAACTGTAACGGCATAGTCGGGACGCGTCGCAAGAGCGCCAAGCGTACTTTCGCCAACGAGCGTAACAGCTGCATCCCGTAGGCCAACAAGTGTCGCTAGATTTTTGAACAAGCCCTCAAGTGGCGCACGTAACTGGTCTTCCGGCGCGCCGGCGATGGCTCGGTTGGCCAGCTTCGCCTTGCAGCTATTTCCGAATGCGGAAATAATCACTGGGAGGGATTGAGAAGGCACTGGTATTGTATGGCAAGAGAACGACGTTGGTTCGGCGAACGATGGGGGACAGCTCAAAATTGCGCAAGACCGTGCGATCTCGCGTTGTTACACAATGGTTGAATCACAATTAATTCAAAGCGTTACGAATTTTGTATCGGTTGTCCAATTGCTTTCTTATCGCCCCGCACGCGGTGCGTTGTCTGGAATGAAGCGATTCGGCTGTCGGCAACGTTTCGAAGTGTGTTCGAAGCGCCCTCCGTCGCTAAGTCACCGAAGCGCCGTCAGCTTTACCCGCAATCCGTCGCGCGGGAGCGGGATGGGCCAATACTTCCAGCCTGGCTTGTGGTTTGGAGGGGCGGAGATAACTGCGGTCGATAGCAGGTGGTAGGCAAAGCATTTGGCCTGCATGTAAGCGAATCGCAGTCCAAGGCACATATGCACGCCGCTGCCGAAAGGGATGAACGCATATTTATGCCGCGTGCTGGTCGCCTCGTCGGTAAAGCGCAAGGGGTCGAATTTGCCCGGTTACGGCCAAATCTCCGGCATGTGATGCGTGTAGAGTGGATTGACGGCAATATGAGTTCCTTGAGGAATGCGGAATCCCCCGAACTCCGTATCGCGGACGGCGCGGCGGAGAATCGACGGCGCAGGCGGGATCAGTCGTAACGACTCGTTGAACGCCATTTCGATCAGCGGAAGGTCATCGAGCCGCTCGTAGGGCAACGGCTCGCCTCCAGCGAGGCCGAGCGCACGAACCTCCTCCCGCAATTTCTCCTGCCAGTCGGGATTGACCGAGAGAAAATAGACGAAGGAGGTAAGGGACGAGGCGAGCGTATCGTGCGCCGCCATCATCAGGAAGTTCATGTGATCCAACACTTCCTGCGGCGTCAAAAGCGCCCCGTCGTCGGTGGTCGTCTTGCAGAGCTGGGTGAAGAGATCATGTCCGTCGTTGGCGCGGCGGGCGGAGATCTGGCCGCCCAAATACTTGATCATGAACTCGCGCGCTTTAACGCCCTGGCGCATCTGCGTTCCCGGAATGGGTCGGCGCACTACGCCGACACAGGCCGCGATCATGTCGACATAGGCTTGCTTGACTGCGTCCAAGTCAGGGCCGCATTCGTCGCCGAGAAAGGAGACGGCGGCGAGGTCCAGAGTCATCTGTTTGATTGCGGGGTACAAGCGGATATCGGGCGACGCGTTCATCCAAGCGGCAATCGCCGAGGCGATGCCTCGATTGAGGCTCTTTAGATAAGATTTCATCGGCTCGGGCTTGAAAGCGACCGCTAGCGCTCTGCGATGCAGGCGATGCTCATCGAAGTCGCGCATTATCAGGCCGCCCGGAAACAAGAGCGCGAACACGCGTTCCCACCCGTGTTTCGAGGAAAAAAGTTTCTCTTGATCCAACAGGACAAATTCATTGGCATCGGGGCCAAGCAGCGAAACTGTTCTCCCCCCGAAGGAATAGGTGCGGTGGACTGGGCCGTATTGTTTAGCGAAACGCTCCGCCGTGCCTTTTGGATCGGCGAGCAATTGCAGCGTGTTGCCGATGAAAGGCCAGCCGTCGGTACCCGGAATATGGGCAAGCGCAGTAAGGGGTGGGTCACGAAGAGTCATATTAGTCGTTTAATGCCGGACGCGACACGGCGCGACAAGGGGCACGCGGTCGCGGCGTGTCGGGGCTTGTCGCGTTGAGGCACGGCTCGTCTTCTGAATGGCGATCATACTCATGCTTGCCTACGAGCGCGACAGCAGCATGGTGAGGCGGGCCTCCCATGCTTCGATTGCCTGTCGCATTTCGTCGAGATAAGCGTGGCGATTGTATATGGCCGCGACGCCAGAAATCTGCCCGCTCACGTGATTGAGCAATTTCTCGGTGACATGGATTGGCGTACCGAGCGCTGCAAGGTTTGTAGCGAACGTCCGCCGAAGGTCATGAAGCGTCCATGGGTTGACGGGCGATTTTTCTGCTTCACCTCGGATGAGACGATCGAACGCAGCCTTCGAATTGCTCCATCCATTGATGGTGCGAACGGGCGTGCCCTTCACGTGCTCTCTCGCAGCCGGAAAAACATCGTCGCTTGATTGGGGAATCTCGGCGAGAACCTCGGCAACCATTTTTCCGTATGGAAATGTATGGGTGCGGTTGTTCTTGGTGACTTCTGGCGGAAGCGTGATGGTTCTGCTGTCGGCGTCGATCCACTCCCAACGTAACAGTCCGATCTCACTGCGGCGCTGTCCCGTTAGGATCAGGAGCCGAACAATCGCGCCGAACGGGAAGGGGTATGCTCGTGCTGTTTTGTAAACGCGAGCTAACTCGGGATCGGTCAACACTCTTTCCCGAGTAGGGGACTTTGCAGCGGTCAGGCGCACGCAGGGATTCGAGATCACATACCCCCGGCGGACACACCAGTTGAAAAAAACCTTGATGGCAACGAGCGCATGAGCGGCTTCCGACGGTGTGTCTTGGAGCTTATCGATGATATGCGCCACATCCCGTGTGCCAATGTCCCCAACATCCCTGCGCAGGAACGTCGCCAGATGCCGGCGGAGGAGCCGCGTGTAATCCCTCACGGTGCGTTGCTTGTTGCGCGTCTCCGCGTCTGCAAGAAACACAGTCAATGCGTCTTCGACCGAGATGGCTGGCGGGCTGTCCCCGGCGAGCGTCTTTTCCGCGAGGATGCGCTTCGCCTCCGTCCGAGCTGCGGCAAGAGAAATGGCGGGGTAGCGGCCGATCGTGCGGCGCTTACCGCTCGCCACAAGGACGATGAATGATTTGGCTCCGCCTTGACTGAGACGGCAGCCGAAGTTTCGCAGCGACGCATCCCACAAGGTCACGGTGCCCTTGGCGGGAGGCTTGGCTGCTCGGATCGCAAGTTCCGTGAGAATTTGTGGCACCGATTTGGCACCTCCAAGGGGCGCGCTGGGGCGAGTTCGAATGGTCACCCATGTAGCATTAGTTGTTTTGAAATCAAAGAAGTAGATCGCGCTAGCGGATCGTATGAGAGGCTATGGAAAGGCACGTAGGCGGATTTTGATTCCGCCATACGGAGGTTCGAATCCTCCCGCCCCAGCCAACTTTTCGGCACTAGTTCTTTCAGTGGCTTACCGTTGCCCCGATCGGGAAGCCGCCGAAATTGTAGCAATCTGCTGGGCAAATTCAATGCGCTCCTCCCCGACGCGCCCTCGTGCGATCGATTGGGTCGATGATCGCGTCTCGTCGGCGCCGGGCGGCTGGTAAGAGCGCAGGCAGCGCACGATCGCCGCGGGACCCTTAATTTAACTAGGGCGCTAAGCGGCATCGTCGGTTTGAACAGCCAGTCCAAGCGGGATTTGAAGACTGGTAGCTCATAGGAGAACTGCTCGCGCAGATTTCTGTTCATGGCTGCGGCGCGCACTTGCAGCATCAGACAGCGCCGCATTTTGACGATCGCATCTGCTGTTTGTTTGACCATGGGGCGAGTGGTCAGCGAATTCATGCGGATTCGGCCAGCACAGTGGCGATCCGTCGTCCCGACCGATGTCGAGCTCCGTAATCGACGATCGACGTCAGGAACCAGTCAACGACATGCCCGGTTCGACGTGGCAAATTACGAGGTAACCGCTTCATAATTTCCGCGCCATCCAACAACCCGGAAATCTCGCCGCGACCTGCGTATCCCGGCAAAAACTCCGCGATGACATCTGCCGCTTTGCGGCAGGGCATCAAACTGCCGAGGCGAGCCGAAAGCTCCATCCATTCCGGCGTCGCGTAGTCGGGGCAAATATCACGCAGGATTGCCAAGGCGTCACGGAAATACGGCACGTAGTGTTGGTAATTCAGGATGCGTGGGTTACGAACCTCGAAGCAGCCAAACTCGTTCTGATCTTGCGCTTGCTATGGTCCTTGATGCGCCGAAAGCGCTCCCAATCCTGGCTGGATCCCAGTCGACATTCTCGCGAATGTAACTATAATTTGCGTCATCGTCGTTTTTCTGAAACATTCCCACGCGTAATTGCTATGCACTCTGCTGCAGCCCTTTTAGATGCCAAACTCAGACGTGGTCAACGCCCTTCATCGTTGGACCAGAACTGCATCTCCGCTTGGGCAAACGGAAGTAACAAGCTGTCCTTATTGCGCAAGCATGGGTTGTCGCGTGACAAAGTCTGCATTGAAGTGGGCTGTGGTAATTTGAGAGTTGGAAGGCACGCAATCCAATTTCTTGATGCAGATCGATACATTGGGTTTGATATCTGCCCCCGAATTCTCCTCGAGGCCAAAGCACTTGCTCAAGCCTCACCGTACGCTTCCAAACGTCCCCGCCTGCTTGTATGGACGACAGCGAACCGCAGGGCAGTACCGCCCGCGGATTTTCTATTTTTATTTGAAGTCCTTATGCACGTGAGCCCTGAAATGTTGAGAGGGTTTATTACCGAAATAACATCAATAGTCTCGTGTCATGCAATCGTTGTGTTGAACATTTTATTATCCGACGCCTCAATTAAGTTCGGCACAATGAGCTGGATACATGCCGAATCGAATTTCCTGGAAAATTTGCGAGAAAATGGCGTTGAGCCTTCGATCGCTTCAAGGCGATCAATATCTATCCGAAGCATCGACGGCGAAAGTTACTGGGCTACTAAGACCCTCTTTGTGTGTAGTCTTTAACTACTTTCCTAAATTTCCCATGCGTCATAGATTTCATAAAAATTTGCTGCCACACGGCGATGAACCTCCTCGTTAATTTGATCGGTACAAAGAGCCCAATTGCGTCGGCCCGAGTCAAACTCATCAAGTATTTGTGGATCGAGCCGCGTAGCGCTCCAGTCTTCCTTAGCAAACTCATACCTTATGATGGCGCCAAGGAGTTCCCGGTCCCGAAGTCGGATCAGCTCGTCGACCATGGCATTCCAGCGAGAGGAATAGAATTCGATTGCATCGTCAGCCGCCGAACCTCCCAGTGAATCGATCACCGCCCCGTGGCGTTCAGGCTTCGTCCAGGACAGGTATGCATGCAACGGGTGTCTTACAAAAAAGAAGGTGCCACGGACAGAGTAGCGGCTCAGCAATCCCATCTCCGGGAATGTATTAAGAATGATCGCAAGCCCAGCGTTCTGCTGATGCATGTCGAGCAATAATCGTAGAGCGCTGTATGGGCAGTCGGGGAGCTCCTCCAGAAGGCCTTGCGTTTTCTTGCGCAAATTCCCCTGTTTGATAACACGCTTCTCAACCATAAAGCGAGTTAATCTATCTCGGAACAACGTGTCCGGCTTGTCGAACAAAGTGAAACGACGGCGAAGGGCGCGCCGAAGGAATTGACTACCTGAGCCACCGATGACACAGAATATTGGCATCAATTTCCTGCTGGGCAAGAAGCATACCGGTCATCTGAGATAAGGCTCTTGTTTCTGAATTTCAAATTAGTGGCTGCGCGAAAGACTTTGCCCGCCGCCATGTTATGGATCTCAGCCTCAATCTCATTAGCGAGGTCGACATAATTGCTTGCTTCGATCATAGCTTTTTCGTTCAAGAGCGTGAGTTCCAATGCATACAGAGCCAACAGTACGCGCTCGTCTTGAGTAGAGATATATCGCAGCCACGCCGCGTCCCGATTGCGCATATGATTCGCGACGCGTTGATGTTCTCCGCGTCTCATCGCCTCTATAATTTTTACACCGCGGTGGGTTCCCCACCTCAACGCTTGTGTGCGGGATGGATTGCGACAGTGAAACGCTGCCGGCGCGAGTATTTCAGTGTCGTAGACCTGCTGATACGGCACGTTCGATCCCCCATCCGTAAAGATCCTGTCCGCAACTTTCCACGTAACAGTACTACGGAACGCATGAAGCGCTCCAATCAGCCGACCGCAAAAGAAGTCCAGCACCGCGACCGAAAGTTGGTCTACCTCGGGCCTCTCCGCAAAGAAACGCACTACTCGGTGAAAATAGCGCTTCGAGCAAAGCACCATGTCGGCATCGATCTTGATAAAAAAATCGAACTCATCGGCGTTTCCCATGAATCGACTGTAGAGCACCCGGTGAGCTTCGAAATCCGGTAAATCTCGCACGACAAAATGAATGAAATTCTGATTAGTTTGCGAGGCGATCGCCGCGATGCATGCTTCATACTCGTTTTCGACGGTGCGTAGTGTTCCTACCAGTATCCGATCTCCCATCACTAAGCTCCGCTTGCTGTCAAGCCACCTTGGAAATACGCTGCCTTAATTTACTGAGGGCTTCTTGGTCCACATCTGTTTGCTCGCCCCATGCCAAAACACTCAGCAAGCATGACTGAACTCTTTGCCGCTTTTCTTCTATAGATTGGAAGCTACGATTACCGCGGTGTATGCGCCAGAGTGCGATTTCGTAATCCGGCACGGGCCCGATTACTCGGCCCATGAGCGCCATCCTGAGCCACATTGCGGAGTCTTGGCCGAGCCAGAGGTCCTCGTCGAAGCCGCCGACCTTATCTAGCAAAGATTTCCGCACTGTAATCGCGTTCGTGTGAAAGTGTCCCGAGCACCCGTTTAGCAGCGTTTCGAACAAAGCGTCCGGCCGCACGGGGGCCCGCACGCCGTATCGCTGCGTCGAATACCGAGAGAACCACTTCTTCTTCGCAGCCCCGTCTTCAAAGCAAGCGCGCACGTTGCCGTAAACGCCGTCGATATCGTCTCGCGAACGGAGCAGGCTCACGTGCTCTTTGAAACGAAGCGGGAGATAAGCATCGTCCGCATCCAAAAAGGCGACCACGTTGCAACCGGCCTCGCGAATGGCAAGGTTGCGGGCCCAACCCGGACCACGAGTCATACCGCCCCCTGCAGTTATAACTCGAACTTTGTCGAATTCGTCCGCCAGACCGCGAGCAATACTTAAAGAAGCATCGTTCGAAGCGTCGTCGACAATAATCACCTCGCCCACATCAACGATATGTACCGCAGAACGCACGGCAATGGAAAGAGACCGCTCCGCGTTCAGCACAGGAACAATTACCGTGACGCAGTGCAATTCCGTTGCTCCCTGAGCAGCATCCTTTCAAGCCGCGCGACATAGTACAAGGAGAGAAATGGCCCCTTTTCTGAAAAAATAGCTCGAATAGCCAGAACACTTGGAATACCTTTTTTCTCTATCAGCAAAGCGAACAATGCATGGATATCCAATATTTCACAAAAAAGCGGGTGTCGATTTAGAACAACATCTAAGTCAAGTTTCTCGATAAATCTATACCCAGAAACTATTGCCCCGCGTAACTCTGCATTTTCTTTCCGTGAATACAGTAATAGTAAGTCTTTCAGATTTACAATATGGTATTTCCAGTGGTAGCACGAAAGAGTTAGGTCGCGTTGTATAAAGCCACTCGGCATACATATTCTCGGCGCGACCGACTGCAACGCCCAGTAGCATGCGTTTACAAAACAATTAGGCCGCGCTTTCCCTCCTTTGGTCAATTTAGTCGAGCAAAGATAATACCGCTCCAACGCCGAATAAAGGAGACCTGCGGGGGAAGCGGTTAGGACCCGGTATAGTGCGCCCAATCCGCCGATAAGCACATCGTTTAATTCTGGCGCTTCAGACACTTGTAAGAGGTCGTGGATGACGCAAAGCGCCTGGACATGAGTGTTAAGCGTAAGGGAGACATCGACTCCTTTGCCGAAAGCTCGGGACGAAATTTGATGTGGCTGACTCCATGCTTCCGCACTGTCGTGAAGAAACCAGATTTCGTCGCCGGAAAGAGGCGCACTCAAGTATCGAAGACAATATCCAAGGCCTGCCGCCGCAGCATGCAGCCAATGCCCTCCTCCTAGCTCGCTATGCGCTGTCAGCAGCAATTCAACGCCGGCGAGATGAAGTCGCGTGTGCACTTCGGGAGGGACACACCACAACCCATGCGCACGGGCTCCGGCGCTGAGATAACAGTCCGCCACGGAATCAGCGATCTCATGACGAAGCAGTGCGCATACCGCGTTTTCCCCATCGCATTGAAGAAACCCCAAATACTCAAACCACGCTAACGCCGCCTGTTCTGAAGGATATCGATCGGAACTGCCCGCCGCAAATAGCCTTCCAGCGACGAAATCATTGAATATGTCCGTCGCACGACGGGCCTTGAACCAATTGGACTGCCCGACTGCGTCAGTCGAAAGCGCCGCGAAGCGGTGATATATTTCGAGACCGTTGGGGGCCCAACTGATGAACAGGCAAATCTCGTAGCGATCAGCCTCCCTTTGTACGGGGCGCTGAAGAATCGGCCCTAATTTATCCTGGCAAAAGCTAGCCGCAGTGATCGACGATCGCCCGTTTCTTTGGCATATGGTGATCGCTTGCGCGAGCCAGATGACGCTGTCGCCCATGCGCCATGCCAGCCCAGGCAGGAGACGGCTCCCGAGCGGTTCAAAGTCTCCAACGACGACTTCAACTTTTTGCGGAGCACCAGGGACTTCGATGTAAACGATGGACAAGCAATAGTTCGGATAGTGACGCCACTTTATCAGAGCGCCGTCTTCCGCAACCCAATGCAGACCATTGTCGGAGGCGAGTCTGCTCGCTCGCAAGCGCTTGAGGATGTGATGCAAGCGTATCAGAATTAACCTCGTCTCGCTGCTTCTGCCAAAACAGATCTCAATATTGCCACGCTGTTCATGAACTCGAATTGAGTTTGGGTCGCTGCTGCGAGATCTGACGCGTATAGCGGTTCTTCGATAAGCTTCCGAAAACCGCGCTCCAAGCCCTCGTTGTCCTTGGGCTCTACCAGACACCCTGTTTGCTCGGTGAGGATGTCTTCTATGCCCGCATGTCGTGAGGCTAGAATGGGCAACCCGGCTCGCGCGGCTTCAAAGATTGTGACAGGCGTACCTTCCATATCTCCATCGCTTGCTGGCACGGAGTGGTTCACGAATGCGAACGAAGTTCTCATAGCCTCTCGCACTCTGCAGCGCGATGCTCGTCCCGGGAGCAGTACCTTGTCACGGGCACCGGCGCGTGCCACAAAATCCCGGCAACCCTGCCACATCTCGCCGTCGCCCAACATCAAGAGGCGGCAATCTGACCGGTCATTGGAGGCGCGTAAGAAGGCTCTGATGACCGCGTCGGGAGCTTTCTTAGGAACAAAGCGGCCAATGTACAGGAATGTCTTTAAGTTTCCATTCGGACCGTCGACGCGTAATCCGGTATCTACGGCAACACATGGAATATGCACAATCTTCGAGGCTGGCGCTCCGATTTCGAGAAGCCTCATCGCGATGCTTTTTGACGCCGCTATGACGAACTGCGATGTGCAAAAAAGCGTAGGCCAAGCGGCGCGATCCCGCTGCACGGTGCTACGGCGGAAGACGTCGTAGCCATGCACGTAGGTGACAAGCGGAAGACCCGATGCACGGCATATGGGCGCGATCCTAGTGCCGGTTGTGGCATATTCTGCCAAGACGACCTGAAGACCTTGCCTGACGATGTGTTCTACCATTCGGCGTGAGTCTGACAGGCCTACCTTCCTAAACCACGTTGCCGCAGCTGGGATAGTTTCGACGTGATCACGAATGAAAGTCTCTGAATATGTCAGTGGACCGTTCTTGGCAACTAGAACCCGGGGCCCCGTGTCCGGCTTTGACGGGCCTGAATTAAACCCCCGGAACAAGAGAGCGAAGTCCATCAAGAAAAGTCATCGGATCGAACAAGCAGCGTGCCTCGCGTACTATTTGCTTCTGCATCGTCGAACGCTGGCACCCTTCCAGGGTAGCAGCTTCAATAAGTGTCTGCGCGAATTTATCGCTGTCGCTTGTGCTACAAATAAACCCCGTCTCTCTATCGCGGATGATCTCACGATAAGCAGAAATATCATTTAGCACGCAAATCGTTCCGCAGCACATAGCTTCTATGAGAGCGTTAGGTAAATTGTCTGCGCGCGCGGGAAAAACGGCGCAACGTGCGCCACTGATGAGACTGAGCATTTCAGCACGCGAAACGCGACTAAGAAATTGAACCCGGCGGCCAAAGCGCTGTAGTCGGCGTTGAACGAGGGAAAGCGTATCGCAACCACTCCGCGATGTGCTCACGCGCGAGAAAGCAAATGTAACGTCAATCGCCATTCGATCAAGCACTACCTCGAGCGAACGGCAAATATCAGTCTGGCCCTTTACCGGCTCCATAGCGCCACAAACCAGAATGAACTCTGATTGTGGCCAAGGGCTCGGCGCGCGCCATGCGTCAGGCATCGATGGTGTGCGCAGGACTAGCGGGCGGCGGCCCATCCGGCTCGCAGTATTCTCAGCGAGAAATTTCGTCGGGCTGATGACGTGATCAGCGAAATCGAGAGTCGCGTCCTCAAGCTGCAGTCGTCGCTCAATTGACAAGGCATCGTACTCATCGTTTTCGCGCATCCAAATGCGGGTGTCAGAAGACAGTCTAACGACTACCGGCCAAGCCTTCTGACGTATGGTATCATAAGCGATTCCACGATTAAGGCACGCGATGATGAGATCAATCGGCTTTGAGGCTGCCAATTCTTGAATGACCCGATTAGACGCCATGGGAAGCGCCACGCGCTCTGAACCCTTACGTCTGCTGTACCTCCTGATTCTTTCCCCGAATCGTCCAAGCCGTTCGCCTTTCAACTCGCTCGGCACCGTTACTTCTACCTTGTGCCCGACACCGGTCAGTACTCCTGCTATCGCTTCGAAAGCCGTTGCGACGCCGCCCTCGTGTAAACCATCATGCGGGTACTGAGTGGTTAAAAGGACAATTCTCATCCGACTCCGACGAACGATCGATCAGGGGGCAGATCAGAAACATATTAGGCAGATTTCTGAGCCATTAGAAATGAAATGTTTGGGCTATTTGCTGAAACCTGGCAATGTTCGATGGGATGAAACTTTCTGATTCGAAGAGGCTATCCTGATTCGGAAAGCCGTGAAGGAGCTTGCCCCGTTGTTTGGGACAGCGCCCCGCGGATTTTAATTGGATTCCTGCCGGGAGTTGCTGAACGCGGGCGTTTCGATTTTGTCAGAGCATCGGGAGGGCGTAGCCCGACCGAGCTGGCGACGGTCATGCGGCCATCGCCGTTTCCTCCTTGCCGAAGAAGGCCTCGTCGGGCGTGCCTTCGTCAAGGCTCGAATGCGGCCACCGGTCGTTTTAGAAGGCCAGATATTGGCCGATCGACGCGCGCGCCTCGGACACGCTATCGTGGGCGCGCAGATAGACCTCCTCGTATTCCATGCTGGGCCAAAGTCGCTCGCGCCAGGTGCCTTTGCCATCCACGCCGCCGCGCTGTCGGAACAAGGGCCACCGATCCTTATAGAGCCAAGGCCGAACGCATGCTGGTCGTTGGACTTCGTGCATGACCAGCTCGCCTGTGGTCGGAGGTTTCGTATCCTCAACATCGTCGACGAGACAAAGTTTACTCACGTCGACCAGGTGCCGCGCTCACTCTGTAGAATGAATCGCTGCTATGTGTCCGTTTATCGTTCACGCTGTACGCGCCACTTGCTCAGCATGAGCCTGAATAAGACCTACCGACATAAATGCAGCGGCAGTTGAAGTCTATGACGCAAACTCATGCCTAAGTGCGCAAACGCAATCCTCGGAAGCAGTTCAGTTGCCGAAATTAAGTATCACAGAAGAGCCAGCAAGCGTCTGATCGCAACCTAGCGGAAGGTCTGGCATCGCCGACAGGGCATCAGCTAATCGCCCAGTTGCTGTTTCGACTCCGAGAATCTCTCGTTGGGTCCGCAAGTCATTATCAAGCATAACTTGTGTTTCCAGAACGTAACTCTCGAAGAGCTTTCGTCTACGTTGGGCCTCGGCAAGCTCATCTCTATATAATCCAGAAAAAAATCCTCCGAACTTTTTGGCGCAAAGCTTTAACGAGAGCTCTCCCGTATAAAGACGGGTCAATATCGCGTCCGCCTCTTCTTTTCCAATGGGTCCATTTTGCAGGGGAGCATTCAAACCAATGAGGCGTTGAACCGGGGCGCTGAAACTCGCGATTTTCGCCTTGAACTCACCGAGGCGGCGCTCTTCATCCGCCTTGCTCCTGGCTTGCTGCAGCGTTTCGGCATCACGCTGTCTTGCATAAATCTCTGCGAGGCGCTTGTTTTCGATCGCTTGCCGGGCGGACGCTACTGCACCCGAAACCGCTCTCTGATCCCCATTTGAAAGATCTGTGAATTCCGTTGTGCGAGAGAGCGAATCAAGCTTTTTTAGCTTTGTCTCTGTTGATTGTTCCGCATCGGCCTCTTTCAGTTGATTTAGGAGATCGTCCTTCTTTCGTGCCGAGTCGCGCGCCGCCTGGAACCGCTCCGCCGCGGGAAGTATCTTCTCTTCCAAGATTTCGAAGAAGGCCCGGTCATAGCTTCCACAGGCTACAGCGCGTTCCACAAGCGCATGCCATAAACGTGCAGTCCATTCGACATCGGGAACGCCGAAAAGATTAAAGTTAGACGATTTGCGGATGGGCGGTCGCAAGCGAGCCATGTCCGCGCAAGTGAGCGCTCTGATTTTAGAGCCAAATTGGCTTTCAGGTGCGGGCGACGAATACTGTCGATTCGCGGTTTCGATTCTTGCTGATTCGGTTTCGTTTTTTCTTTCAAGCTCGTCAACTTCGAACCTTGCGGTTGACTGTTGGAGTTGAGACCCTCCCGATTCAGCTTCTTCTGCCGCCGACTTCGCGCGAGATTTCGTGTCACACCTTTGGTAGGTTCGGCCATCGATCTGCAGGCCCCCATTCACTGTGGGTAACAGCTTGATGCTCGTATTGCGGCCGCCCTTCCCTCCCGCAAAGTCATCCCAAAACTCGAAACATTTCATTGCCAGAACAGTGCCATCGCCGAACGAGTTTGTACCCCGTATTCGGCAATGGTTCTCGTACTGATCAAAGATCGGTATCGGCTTGCCCGCCTTAGTATTGGACAGACTAATTAGCGTACGGCTGTTTGGTCCCTCTTCATCGAGACACTCTGCTTTTGATAAAGCCCAGAGACCTTCGAATCTTTCGGCCGAGTCTGCATCAGAAAAAATTCCGATGGACAAAAGTACTACCAATCCAACTGGAAAACCTACCTTGATCATGTTCCCTCCCAATCATATCAGACCTAAGCCGATGATTTCTGTATAATTGGTGCCCTTACACAGCATCTGGCCTTCCCGTAGGCAAAAACAAAATCAATGAGCCCAGATGACGGATCTGGGGGACGAAACAATAAGATGTCAATACGCCGTGGTTTGATACACCGCCAAATGTTCCCGTTCAAGCATGGATGGGAAGGCTCTAGTCGCTTGGAATTTACGACGATTGAGAGTCGCGGCAGACGTGTCGCAGGAACAACTTGCTGTGGATGCGGACGTTGACAGGACATACGTCGGCCGGATTGAACGTGGCGTGGAAAACCCAACCGTCAGCAATCTGGACAAGCTTGCCGCAGCGCTCGACGTGCACATTTCCGAATTCTTCCGAAAGCCGAGGCCCGGAGAAAAGCGGGCGAAACCACTGACCGCTGGTCGAAAGCCCAGAGAATAGCTCCGCAACTAGCGCCGATGTGCGCGGATGCCAATTGAGCATCTCCACCTTCCTTGTCAGCTGAGGTTCAGGAATGCAGAGTGGAAATTCACATCGGTCTCATCTTGGCATTAATGAGCCTTCGAGCCCGATCGAGATGCCTAGTAGACGCGGCTTTTTGTTCCTAGTTAAGGATTATATTCTGCCGGTCGAGAGGGGCCTCTTTTGTCGCGGAGGTTCGTTAGTTCACTTGGCCTGGGGGACGGACCATGGGCCGGGAGTCAGCTAAGCCATTGTATACAACGTTTTGAACAAAATTCTCGATGCGGCGGTGTTGCTCATATGCAACGGCTGCAAAATCTTTGCTAGTGGACCCGCCTGAGCGCACGTCGAGGCGGCCTTCGGGACTATATTAGAGGCAGGACAGCCTTCGCCATTCTGACGTGGCCCTCTTGCGCTATCAGGAGGACCACAGTGTCGTCGAATTATTGTGTTTATAGTCCTATTTCGTCGCCCGCCACGAGACATTCCTGTTCCGATCACCATCAGAGCGCTCCGGATTTCGGCTCACAACCGAGGGAAAGCAGCGCTGTCCGAGGGACTCTGCCCGAGGTCGCCGCCGGAAATTCGACGCTCCCGAAACATAGGTCGGCAGAGTCCAGCATTCTTGACGACAAAATCGGTCTCGGCGCGGAGCGGACATCCCCTGACCAGGATTCGGAGTCGGACTGCATAGTCAAGGTCGACGATGCGGATTATGAAGGGATCGCCGCCGCTGACGAGGCCACTCTTGACGAGGCCGATGCCGAAACCTTCGTCCCGATCCATCCGATTTCGATCGTCCGCCAGTATTTCGCGAAGTGCGACATCCGCGTGAAGTTCGACGGGTCATTCGTCGTCGCATCGGCCGCGACGATGGCGAATGACCACGCCGAGGTGTCCGCGTTCCTGGCGCGCGCAGAGCTGACGAGCCTTGATATTGTCGATGAACTGGTTCTGCAGTGCAAAGCCCAGGGACAGAAGGTCAAGAGATCCGAGCTTCAATCCGCTGTGCGACGTGAGGTCCGGCGGCGCCAGCAAGAACGCTACGCGTTCGTGCTGGGGCACGTCATCGTCAGCGATCCTGCACAAGCCGAAAGCGAATGGTCCAAGCTGTCAAACGTCATCAAGCTCGACAAGTCTCTTTCCGTAGCCATCCTGAAGCACTTCGTCTGGCAGGTGAAACGAAAGGTGCTTGGGAAGCCTGTTACCCATCATCTCATGCCGATTCTGTTCAGCTCCATGCAGGGGACTGGCAAGTCGACTTTCGCGCAGCGTTTCCTCGCGCCGCTCGAAGAGCTGGCGAGCGATCCGGTGACACTGTCGGATTTCGCGGATGCGCGGAGCGGCGACATCTATCGCTACCCCGTCGTGTTAATCGACGACATCGACGCGGTCACCGACGGTCAAACCGCCGTTCTCAAGAGTGTCATGACCAGCAAGAAGATTCGTCGTCGCCGCCTCGGCACCTCCATGTCGATGGCATATTTGCAAAACGCGACCCTGTTTGGCACTGCCAACCAGGACATCACGAAGCTAGTGGATGACGACACGGGCCATCGTCGCTTCGCAATGCTCCCGTTCCGTAACGGGTCGATCGAGAGAGGCGGCGACCCAAGCATCTGGAAGATTATCAACGAGGTCGACTATCTGAGCTTGTGGCGTTCTGTTGATCCGTTTGAGGATACGCCGATCAAGCCTCACCTCGAAGCGCTGTCAGAGCATCAGGGAATCATACGTCCCAATCCCCTCAAGGAGTGGCTGATCAGCTTGGACATCAGGTCCGAGGCGCTTCGTCGGATCCAGGTGCAGGCCGGCGTGCAGGCGCGAGATCTTTTTGACCTGATGTGTGCGCAAACTGAGATCGAGATATCGGAGGCGGAGTTCGGCAAGCGGCTGCGCCACCTTCTCAAGGATCCGGCCTCGCCGTTCGACCGGAAGGATCGCAAGGCGAACGGATATTACTATCACCTAAGAAAGCCCGAGTAACGGCAGGTTCGACGCTTGCACGTCCGGCACGCGCAGGCGTCTGGCTTACACAGCCTTACAATCGGACCTTCCCCACACAATCCACGCGCATCAATACTAAAATGGACGATGCCGGAGGAGCGGTACGCTAATGGTCAAGAAGAGTAAAGGATTTGCGGCCGGCTATCGGCCTGAAACATTCGCGGCCGTTTGGGGGCAAACCCATCCTGTCCAGGTTCTGTCAGGACTTATTAAGAACGGCCAGCAGGCGTACAATCTACTGCTTCACGGCGCCGTCGGGTCGGGCAAGACGAGCTTAGTCCGCCTCTTCGAGAGGGCGCTGAATTGCGATCGGCCTACCGAGGACGGATCGCCATGCGGTGCATGCCCTCAGTGCCAGATCAAAGATCGCGCGCACGTCGGGCTGCAGGAATATGATGTCAGTGGCCGGGGCGGCGATCGCGAGGATTTCGCTCTCTGGCTGCGCGACAAGTATCGTACGCCAACAACATACAAATGGCAGGTTCTGTTCTTCGACGAAGCTCACAGCCTGAAGGGCGATGCAACCGACAGCCTCTTGAAACGGATTGAGGAACCGATCGACAACGTCGTCTTCTGTTTCGCGACGACGGAATATGAGAGGCTCCGACCGGCGCTCCGCTCCAGAACTATTCAGCTCGAAGTTCGCCCTCTTAGCGCCGCCGAGTCGATTCGACGACTTCAAGAGGTCGCGGCTCGTGAAGGGATCACTTACGAGAACGAAGCCCTTGCCTTGCTGGCGGGCGTTGCTGGTGGGCAGCCGCGCGATCTCCTGAACGCGCTCGACGAGGTCTCAACTGTCGGGAAGAAACTAACGGAGCAATATGTTCGCGAATATCTCGATGTCGATCATAAGCCCGCGATTCTGGCCTATTTCCGCGCGCTCGCCGATGCCAATTTCGAACGCCAGACCGAAGTGATCGACAACTGGCGCGAAACGCTGGTCGAGAAGACGAAATGGATAGCCACGTTCTTGCTGGCGCTCTACTACAATGACATCTGTGGTGTGCGTCTGATTGTCGATCCGATTATCCACTCGATCACAACGGAGCGGAGTGACATCATCGCCCGTTTCCAGAAGCGGTTCGGTGTAGCAAGTGCACACGATCTCGCGCCTTATTGGCGCGCAATGCTCGAATTTTGGAATGAAGGCGACGTACAAGAAGACTCAACTGCTCTGCTCAAGCTGACGTTGTTTCACCTTCTCGTAAATGACGACCCGAAAAAACTGCTTGCGAAGGAAGGTTCGCCGCCTACGATCACTCGGAAAGGACCACAGGTCAATGGCGTCGGCACAGCTCACCCAACGGCGACTGCGGCTTTAGATAATGATCAGGAATTCTTGACGCCGAAAGGCGCAGGCATGATTCTCGATCTCGCCTCTTTCCTCATCCAGGAATATGGCGTGGGCTTCAACGCCGCGTTCGAGATTTATCCCTCGCGCATTGGGGCGGAGTCGGAATCTGCCGCACGCTCCGAAATCGAACGGTTTGTGACCGATCTTATACAGGTAGCGACCGCTGGGAAATCGTTCGCGCATCTTACTCTGCTCGAACGCTACGAAGGCTCGCCGCGGGGCCTTATCGTTGCGCAAGTTCCCCACATCCCCGGGGAAGGCGTTCAGGCCTGGCAGACGCGCGTGCGCCAGCTCGCGGAGTGCTGGTCTACGACGAAGGACGTTGTCCGTATCCGTCTTTCCAAGGGGGTAGGAGTCGACTGGAAATTTCATTGGGATGAAACTCTGAATCTCTGCGCCGGCGTATGGGAGGATGACGGCCCGAGCATTCCCTTCGACCGTCTCAAAGTGCCAAAACGTCTACGCCGAAAGATTGGCCCGATGGCGGGTGGGGTGTTGCGGACGTCAGAAAATTTGAGTCCTGAAAGGCTGGAAGAGGCCGCGCGCGACGGGCTTGCGCCGCTGTCCGCCGTGCAGGACGAAGCCTGGGATTACTTGCGGAGTAAATGGGAGCTCAAGGAGCACGCGGATCGGACCGCACTTAGGAAGGAGCGCGATGAGCAGATTGCCGCGATTGAGGCTACCCACAGACACGATCCAGAGATCGCACGCGTGAAGGTCGCCGAGTTTAGACAATCATGGCGCCTCGATCCCCACGCACGCCCGCGCAAGTGGACGCCCTGGCCTAAAAGGACCTGAGCGATGCTTGATGTCGAATTGCTGCTTAACCGTCCAGCGATCGACCGGCCGCTCGTCTACATCTACAGGTCTGGCGCGCTTCGCAGTAAGGTCACCAAGGCTTTTCGAGATGAAATGAACAGCCGTGGGCACGTGGTCGATCATTGCGAGCCGGCCGAACTCGCGAGCGCGCTCATGGGCGGTGGGTTCTTTCCGCCGGAAGCTGTGCTCTGCGAATGGAACGTAGAGACATACAAATCGTCCGAGGTGACTGATCTGGCGCTTTTTGCTCTCGCCGCGCACGAAGAAGCCAACTGCGCGGTCTTCGTGCCGAGGCGGAGCTCAATAACGAAGTGGCCAATCTGGCATGCCGTTGTCGCGAACGCCTTGCTCATCGAAGAGCCGATTGTCACGTCGGAGAATTTACCGGATATTCTTCGCTACGTTCAGAACGAGACGAACCTCGACACGCCGGCCGATTTTCTCTCCCAGCAGCGAGTCCTGGATGCATTTGACGATCTCATCGAAAGTGGCCGCGCTGGCATCCTCGAAACGAAGTTTCGCTTCATCGAACTCACGCTGACACAGATCGGCCCCGAGGGCGAAATTAAATCCGAAGCTGACACCGATCGCGCCGCCGCTCGTCGCGCCGACGATACCGCGCTCCGGGCGCTTCGGACGATGACGGCGAGCACCGGCGAGACAGACGCTCGCGCGTTTGTCATCGCAATCGAGGAACGCAGTCGAACTGCGAGCGGCGCACAATCCGTTGTCTCACGAGTCTACCGTTGGACCGATCGCCTTCTGAGGAGCGCCTTAACGAAACAGCGGCAGTTCGACGGGCACGATGCGGCAGAAATACCAGAAGCTGTGCTCATCTGGGCGGCTCTCCTCTGCACGTGGGAGGATCGCCTGCTCGATCGGGCTCGAAGACCCAGTTTCCGGCGCCGCTGCCACCCCGACATGCAAATGGTCGAATGGAACCGGCTGTGCCGCGACTTCCTGGCTCGCAGCAGTCGAGTCCGTGGCGACGATCCACTCGTCGATTGCTGGGCGAGACTACGAAGCTGCATCAACATCGCCACCAACAAAGACCTGAGCGTTCTTGAAAGGAGCCGCCTCGATATGTTGCTCGCGCTTCAAACCTGCCTGGCAGGAGGCACCGGGGGCGATCAGCATGAATGGAAAACGCGGCTGCGGTCTTCGCTCCACAGTCTCCCTGCTCAGTTCGATGAGGATTGAAACGGTCGCCCATGAACTTTGAGATTAGCATTGCAGACAGGCATTGCTCCAGCCGGCTAAATCCAGCAAGCTTCAATGACGTGATCGGTCACGATAGTACGATCGAGAAGCTGCGCGAGTGGGCGAAGCATGACGATCGACGGGGCGGGCTTCTGCTGTGCGGACCAGACGGTGTCGGTAAACGTACTCTGGCGCATGTGTTGGGCAAGGCGATCCTTTGCGAGAGCCCCCTTGCTGACGCCTCGCCTTGCGGCAGATGTGACAATTGCCATAGGAGCGATGAAGGGCGGGTGACCCTCGGCTATGTCTCGTTCGATGCGGCAGCGAGCAAGAGCGAGGAGAGCCTCCGATCCTTTCTCGCCGGCAGTCGCGGCAATTCCCTCGCCTATAAGCAGGTCATCATCATCGAGAACGTCGACCGGTTCGAACCGCAGGAAGCGGACATTTTCCTAAAGACGTTGGAAGAGCCGCCTAAAGATACCACATTCATTCTCCTCGCTACGGAAATGAAGGGGCTTCGGCTGGCTGTCCGGTCGCGTTGTAGGCCGCGCTTCTTTTTGAGACCACTAACAAAGTACCAGGCTCATAAACTTGCCGAGCGCATGGCGACGGCCTTCGAAATTGAAACGGACAAAGACGTCCTTTCGCTCGTCGCGCTGTTGAGCCGGGGCCTGCCAGGGCAAATGGCCGATGCGCTTCGCAAACTGGCTGGCATGAAAACCAGTACGGTTGACGAAGCACTCGGCGTGTTAGAACTCGATTGGCCCGATGCCATGATCGCCCATTGGCTTACAGTTCTGACAGGGCGTGAACCTGAAGAAGGTTTGCGGGCGAATGTGGCAAGCGGCGGTCCTGGGGAGTCGATGCGACGGCTACGAGCGTTATTGAATCATCTGTTTGCACATGAATTCTGTGAGCCCAAGTGCGATGTGCTGGTCGATCCGGCACTGGAGTATATGGATCAACGCGCATGGAATGAGCTTGTTCATCGGTTCGACCAAGAGGCCGTGGCCAAGACGATGTCGCGGACCGAGCTGTGGCGCATTCTCACGTCGACATGCCTGTCTAGCGATCATGAACATGCTGCCGATGCCATAGTCGCCGCGACGGCGGCCGCATCGCAGGCAAAAAAAATCAATTAGACGCCAGAGCCAGACGTTCAAGAAACTGGTCGTAATTTTGGCTGAAAATGGGAAGGAAACAGATTGCGTTACATGCTTCGTTGCGTTGGCGATAACGTTTCGAAACGACAGGTTGTAGGAACGTACGTCCCTGGAAATATTTAGTGTTTGTCAACACGAGCGTCCACACCATTTTGCATGGAGTGGACGCATTTTTGCGCGGGGGGGGTATAGCGTTTTGGCCGTTAGACCCCAACTGAGATGATGTTCCGCTCAAGGGAATCGAGCAGTTCGAGCAGAGCCTCAAGACCTTTCTTGGACTGCACGTGATGGGGGTCGAGCATGATCGTTCCCTTTCCCGGGTAGTAGGAAATCGAGCCGATCTTCAGATGATATTCTGAGTGTCTAACGACATGACAACCGCGATCCAGCAAGGTCTTGATCTCTTTGCGCACGGCGGGAGTGTCAGTTGGCAGTATGGGTTTCAAGTTAGGCTTCTTGGACATGGGTCTTCCCCTGATTGAGAAAAAAACGACGGTCATTGCTCGGCAATGAGCGTCGGTCGCTCAAAGCAGCGCTCCATTTGCTTCCCTGCGTGCAATCGACGCTCTACTTGACCGGCGAATCCATATGGAATCGGAGAGCGCATGCTGACATTTTGGCGAGACAAATTCGCGTCGACGCCGGTGAGAAGTATGGCCTGGTCGGCGCGACTTGCGGCTCAACCTCCGTTGGCATCCGTTGTTATCGTTGCGAGCGGTTCGGCCCGTTCATCCGTGAATACGGCGGCGCTGAGCGGCCCGCCGTAGACGGCGCCGGTGTCGAGATTACAGCGGTGTGGCAGCACGTGCGGTTTGCGGCTGGCGCCGGGCAGAAACAGCGTCGGCGAGTGACCATGCACGATGTATTTTGGGAACGGATCGGGGTGGTCGAGGAAAGTGGTTCTGATCCAGAGTAGGTCTGCCGGTCGCTGCTGACGGAGAGGAACGTGGGGCCGAATGCCGGCATGAACGAATAAGCGATGGGCGTCCTCGTAGGTGAGTGGTAAATTCGATGCCCAGTCGATGGCCTCAAGCAATCGGTCGCTCGATCCAAGCGAAGCGAGAGTCTCAACACCCCCATTTCGCAAGAACACGTTCAAGTTCGCGGCGGAATCGCAGGAGCCGATCATGAGGTCTTCGTGGTTGCCGCGCAGACATATGGCGCCCACCTTCTGTAGCTCCTGCAGCCGCTTCAGAATCTCGAAAGAATGAGGCCCACGGTCAACGTAGTCGCCGAGGAAGACGAGCCGGAACGACTCGCTCGGATGATCCGCGGCCATCCGTGCATGAACAAGGTCCAGCAACCTACCGAGCTTATAGGCCATGCCGTGTATGTCGCCGATCGTAACGGTCAGCATGGGGGGCCAATGAAATCGGGCTTCTGCACGGCCAAGCCTCTCAGGTACTCGACCGCCTTCGAAGCTAAAGGGGAGGCGGCGGTGACGATTACCTTCCGGTCAGCGCTCGAGACCTTCAGCCAATTCTTGATGTATCGCTTTCTCGGTGATTTATAACCGTCCACCTGCTCGGCGGCAAAGACGGCAGAGACGCGGGCGAGAAGGCGCGGTATCTTGCGCTGTCGAGATCGGGCGCGTCGTCCCTGCACGCGTTCCCCCTACCGACTCCGTCCAGTTCGAGGCGACGGCGGTTGGCCGGAACGCACTTGCCGGAACATGCCATGGAAGCATGAAACTTGCCTCTGCTCTTGTTGATCAAAGCGAGAATCTGGTCGGGGACGTGCTGATAAATATCGAACCGGTCCGAACGCAGGGGTGCGCTCTCGTTGCGCTCGCGATGGGGATGGGGACCCGCCGGGAACCGGCGGTCAGCTGCGGCTGGGCGTGTCTGACGATCAAGTCAGGATGGCCACTATGGCTTGCGCCGTCGTCGCTTCCTAGGCGCTTCCGCCGCTGGCAATGCAAGTCCCGCGGCAGAAACCGAGGACTCTGCGGGCGCACTCTTCTCCGTCTTGCGCAGCGCCCCAAACAGCGGCGCGGATAGCTCCATTTCGCCATCGACCAGCCAAAAATCGCAGTAACGGCGATAGAGCGCGTCAGCATGGTTGGGATCAGTCAGCCGGATCTTCTTGATCGCGTCCTCCAGTGTCAGGCTAAGGAACCGGACTTTGCCTTCTGCAGTCGGGGTCAGATGGCTGGTGTATGCGTTAGCCGCTGCCTGCGCCTGGCAGTTGAGCTCCGGCGACAGGAAGACGAAGTAACCTTCGTCATACAAGCCATTGTCGACCATACACTGGCCCAGCATGTGTTCGCGCCAACACTGCTGCAGCGGATTGGTTCGAAGCGCCGGCAAGGCGTGATCCACGAACAGCCCGCATCGCTCAGACAGGCTGTCGTAATGGGCGATCTGCTCGGGTGTTCTCTGCCTGATCGGCTCGCGCATCCCCTCAGCGTATTTGACCTCGATCGCCACGAAGCCACGACGACCGCTCTCGTCGACATAGCGAATCAACGCGTCGAACGCGGAATAGTCCCCTGTGAAATTAGGATTGCCGCGTCCGGGCGAATGTTCGAACAGGATCTGCGTCGCCTCGCCCGTGAAGGCGGGCAGCATCTCCCGCAGAAAGCACGAAGCCTGCGCCAAGGATCCGACCCAGGGCGCAAAGAGATTGAAAACGAGCGGCATGGACGACAGCAAATTGGTCGCCAGCCGCTCTTCGTCAATCATGGCGCCTGGTTCGCGGTAAGCGACCTCACGACGAACAACATGGGCAATGTCGCCGCTCAGGAAATTGCCGCCGGCTTCTCCGGCCGACGCCGCAATTCGGCTCCCCAATTTACGACGTTTGCCGGCCTGGGTTAGGTAGGAGCCGATCGGCAGCTCCTGGTCCTCCCTCCAGATTGCCTGCAGAAGCCTTGCCGCCGCCCGGAAGCGTGCGTCGAACGGCTCGTATACGTGGTGCTGCTTCAGCAGCTTCTCAGGGATCACCGGTGGGTGGTGGATCTTACGTGGGAAATCGGGGGCCATACTTCGTGCTCCAGTGATTACGAAGTTGCTTCGTTTTGCCCCAGCGGTTTTTCAGTGTTTGTGGCCACGTATATCTGATAAACTGGCCTCCGCAGGCAGAGGTCGCACCCTCATACCCGATACGCCCGGGGTCGCTCTTCTGATGCTCTAGGCGATCCGGTTTCCATCCGCGTCGCCTGGCGTTTCTCAAGATAGATAGAGATATGGAGATAATGGTAGTTCGCATTCCTTGGTGAGCCCGAGCATCCTTCCCTCACGTAGCCACGATTCGTGAAAGCGTGACGATCCACGATTTCAGATTCTTCTCTGCGGTCGCCGCGTCCTTCAGTTCCTTCTCGGCGTGCGCGACGTAAGTGTTGCGGAATTCATTGACCGTCGATACCTGATCGAGGAACGCGCGCGCGCCATCAAACCGAAATGCGGCGCGGACCGCCTCGAAGACCCCGTCGATCTTGGTCTTGTCGTTCAATGCGAAATCCAAACAGGACCGCAGCAAGCCGATTACGGAATGTGGGTTGCCGTAAACCAGGCCTCGTTTCAGGTTCTTAGCCATATTTTGGTAATGTGCGAGATTCTTTTTATCCGCGTTGCCCCAATACGGCTCGAACCAGTCGCGCTGGTCCACTGGCGTTGCAGGTAACTTGTCCTGCAACCGCTTCATGATCGCAGCCTTACAAGCCTCATCATAAGGCCCGAGAAGAGCGCTAAAGACGGGTGCAAAATTCGGAACGTCTGCCTTTTTCTCGAAGAACCGGTAAAGCTCCAAGGCGTCGTTTGCGGCCTTCTTTGCGCGGAGCGGCAAGCTGTCGAAGACTTCTTTGGTAAAAAACTGCTCTGCATCGTTATCCGCTCGCGCTCCGAATAACGGCAACTCGGGTTGCGTTGTCCTCTCACTGAGGAGGTTTTGCAGGGCGGGAACGCATGCCCTCGCGAGGTCGCCAAATCGGTTGCCAGTCAGCCGCTCCATGACGTTCTGCGGTGTGAACACATATTGCCACTTCACCCCGCTCTTCGACGCGGCCTTGCACCATTCGACGGCGGCGGCAGCCTTGCGGGGGACGTCGCTATCCTGCCGCCCCTTGGTCTCAACCAGCGCGTATTCGCCCGTATCCATCCGCACGAAAAAATCAGGCCGGTAGAACGCGAGGCGCTGATCGACCGTGAGGTAGTCAATGCGAAGCGCCTGCGGGCCTGCGTTCTTGGCGAAAGCCTTTACATCCGCACTGTTGTCGAGAAACGACGTCATCGCCACTTCGAGCGACTGGTCGCACGGGACAAGATTGAAAAGGGTGTTCTTTGCCTTCTCGACGGGCTTTCGTTCGGAAAGTGTAGCCTGATATGGCTTCCAGTTGCGAAGCTGTACGCCCGTGCCTTGGGCTCGCCGCTTCTCCGTCTTGACCGTCCTGTTTCGTATGAGCGGAATGAACACCGCGCGGATGTGCTCCCGCACGTCCTGATCCGCGAGCCTCCCGGTCAAACGCTTATCGACCAGCGACACCTTCTCGCTGAAGAGGATTTCCGAAAGGAAGGTCTGCAAGAGCGGCGCAAGAATGGCATGGGTCGATTGCACCTTGCACGCGGCCTCCAACTCGCGGACGTAGAAGGAAATGGCCGTAATACCGTTCTGTAGGAGCGGCAGGCTGATGTTCATTTGCTCGACAACCTCGTTGGTGATGAGGTGCCGCCCTTCATATTTCACATCCACGTCGCCCTTGGTCCCGAGAGGTAACGGCGAGTACGGCCGGAACGCGGCCTTCACATCCTCAATGGATATCCCTTCAAGCTTGGGCTGAATTTCGTGTGCCGCCGAAAGCGCGGGCAGCACGATATCAAGCGCGGTCAAGTCCTTGTTCTCGTCGGGGAAGATGGTGACCGTCGTCGCGGGCACCTTCTCGGTATCGAGAACTTCGATGGGCAACCCCTCTTGCTCAAGCTCCTGCTCGTAGAGGCTCGAAAATGCGGGATGCTCGACGACGGTTACAAGCTCATTCGCCTGTCCGGGCGGGGTCATACGCCGAAGACCGCGCCCCAGCGTCTGTTCGGGGAGGATGTTCGCCTTCGAACTGTAAGGACGAAGGGGAACGATGGTCGTCACGTTGCGAACATCCCATCCTTCCCGCAGCATCAGAACTGACACGATACAGGAATAGGGGCTGTCCCCGCGATCAAGCTCGCGGCTGATGCGCCGGATCGCCTTCAAATCCTCGTCGTTGATATCCTTCTCGCTCTCCTCGAAAACCTCGATGGTCTGGCCGCCGATATTCCTTCTCTTGACCGAGCCTTTCAGGTTGGTGTGAAGGTTGATCGTCTTGCCGTTCAGATCGGAGAAAACGCTGTCCGCGTTCAAGCGGCTGGCGATCTGATTCGCTGCCTCGGTGTCCGTGCACATGACGAAAAGCAGCGGCCTCTTGCCGCTCTTTTCCCATTCCTGACAACTGCGCTTCCATCGCTCGTAGCCAAGGCGCAAATGCGCCTCGTAGCGGTAGGCTGCGTCATCATGCGCCTGCTCGACAAGTTCCTTGGTGCGTCCGATGATCGGCGTCTTGACGATGCCAGCATCGACCGCCTCGCCAAGCGGCGTATCGCAGACGACATGCGGAAAAATGCGGCCTCGATTGTCCTTCGGCGTGGCCGAGAAATCGAGTTGCGCAACAAGCCCGTTACCGGATCGCTTCCTGATCGTCTCGTGAAGCCAGCGAATCGCTTGGTTCCAGGCAGAGCCGGGATCCCAGACATGATGGGCTTCGTCATTAAGAAGCATCACGCGGTGATGGGACGTGATCCGGTCGCGCAGTTCAGCGCCCGTATCGAGTGCTTTCGCCTTGGAGACCACCGGTCCTGCCCAATCGTAAGTCTCGGCTTCTGAGCGGCTTCCGCTGCGCGGCTCGAACAGCCGGTGAATATTGGTGAGGTAGAGCGCGCCGCCCGTGCTCGCGCCGCTCGCCTCGTCTTGAAGCACGACGGAAAAATTCCAATCGCCGCGCCATTCGGTCGGAATGAGCGGGTCCTTCATGAAGATGTCCGGGCCGCCTCCCTCGGGGCGGAAATCTTCCTTCAGACGCTCGAACACGGTGAGGTTCGGCGCGATGATGACGAAATGCTTCGCCATCTCCGAACCGCTTTCCCTGAGCGCATGGAAGTAGCTCCACACGATGGCGAGGCTCATGCACTTGGTCTTGCCCGCGCCCGTGGCGAGCTTGAAGGCGTAGCGCGCCCATTCGTCATCCTCGGGCTTGATGCCGAGGGCTTCGGTCTCTGCGTTCGGCCCGCCGAACTCGAAAATAAGAGAGGATAGCGAGTGCATCCCCCGGACTTCGATCAAATAGATAAAGGTCTCGATCGCCTCGCGCTGGCAGAAATAGTAGCGGAAGTCGAACTCTTCGCCGGTCCCGCCGATCAGCCGGTGAGGCCTCTCGAACCAATGCGCCAGAAGCTCGCGTGTCGTGTCACTCGCGCCGAAGTAGTTGAGTTCCCGCCATTCCTTCACAGCCGCGCGAAGCGGATTGACCATGCGGATTGGCGACTGCCGCCGATAGGTCTTGATCTCGGGTGGCAAGCCCTTCTGCGCGCGGACGCGATGCTTGTTCGGCTCCTCCCACGGGGCGAACAGCGGTTCGAGCGCTGCGGCGTTGATGGCGAGGCCATCGGGTGCGGTGGTCTCGCTCATATCTCAATCTCCACCGTGATACTGGTGTCACAGCCGAACACATCCACGACCTTGACGCAGGCCGTGTGCTTGCCGGGCTTGTCGTAAGAGAACTCGGCATCGCTCACCGTCTTGAGGCTGCGATCCTTCCGCGTGCGGTAGTCCTGCCAATGGTGGTTGAATGGCCGGTCTGGTGCCCAGTCGAAATCGATGGCCCAGAAGTCGATAAAGTCGAAGCCGCTTTGAACCGCGCGCTCCTGCAAAGCCTCCAACTCTTTCGCCGGAACCTCAGTGAGGCTTGGGAGGAAGTTCGTTAGCTTGATTTCGACTGTCTTTTGCTTCGGCCCTTTCCTAATAATCGGTTCGGCTTCAAGAAGCGCGACTTCGAAGAACGGAGGAACTTCGGTCCGATTCTTCTCCATAATTTCGCGAGGGATGCGATGGAGCCTGATCTTGACATCAAGCTCGGCTTCGATGCCGGCGACGGCCTGCCTAATGTCCATTTCGAAATCCCACGCAAGGCAATGCACCTGTTTTCCGCCGGCCGCTTTGACCGCCCGCGCAACCTCTTTTGCTTCTTCGCGAGAGAATATGCTGTCGATTCCGTCGACATGCACAAAGGCAGACGCTTTGCGCCCGTGAATTAATGGCGAAGGTGCCGTCGACAGAGGCTCTGCGCGAAAGAATGCAAGCACCAATGAGCGATGCTCTTGCTCGGCTCCTTTTAATGCATCTCTTTGCCACCACTGACGTTCATATCGGCCGAGGTTAAACAGATCGAACGACCGATAAGGTTTGCCCTCCGCATACATGATCCTCTGAAGCTCAATCAATCGCTTCCGCGCGGTGTGGATTGCGAAGCGGCCGATATCGGCCATTATCCACTTGCGACCTAAGTATTCTGCTACGGCACCGGTTGTGCCACTACCACAGAAGAAATCCGCGACGACGCTGTCTTTTTCAGAGAAAGCCGAAATGATTCGATTTAGAAGACCTTCGGGCTTCTGGGTGGGAAAGCCGAGCAACTCGCCCCCCGTTTTTGGGGGCAACAGATCAGACCAAATGGATTGTACCCGTCGGCCTTGATCCACATACTCGTCCATGTACTGCTTTAAGTAGGGTGTGCCTGTTCTTGAATAGTATATTTTGTTTTCGGCTTCCAATTTGTCGATTGCTTCTTGTCCGTAACTCCAATGCCGACCGGGAGGTGGGGACAACAGCTTGCCACGAAATATGCGGCTCGGACCGGGCCCCGGTGCCGTGATGGGACCTGCGAAGAACCGTCGTTCCGTTCCTTCCTCGATCTGGTTGAATCGTGTGGCCAGATGTTCGTCAGAGTGAGGAACAAATATGGGGCTGAATAGGTGCGGCTGCGCCTTCGAATAAACGATTATGTAATCGTGAACGACTCCGAAACGACCAGCGTCATTGTGCGCGCCTGTGCGCTGCCAGATAATTTCGTTTATGAAATTCGATGCGCCGAATACCTCATCCATTATCTGCCGGATGAGAAAATTGACCCGCCAATCACAATGGACACATATAATCCCCCGTTCTGAAAGTAGCTCTTTCATAAGAACGAGTCGTTCACTTATCATATTCGAGTAGGAGTCAGCTCCGCGCCCCCATGTGTCACGATATGCAACCATTTCGATGATAGATTGATCCTTCGAGACAGTTTCCTGCCCGTCGCCAATTGGAACATCTATTCTGAAATCTGCGCCCACGTCGAAAGGTGGGTCTATATAGATAAGGTCAATTGCTCCTTTGAATTCGGCCTGGAGAGAGGCAGCGACAAGCTTATTGTCCCCCCAGATGAATCGATTTCTAAAGTCATCATTGTGCGCCTTCAGATCATCAAATAGAAGTTTCTGCGCTTGAGCACGCGAACGTGGCTCGTCGATTGTCTCAATGCGCTGAAGCGGCATTGCCAAATTGGCAACATTGACCTCACGCCGATTGCCGAACTCGTCGTATTTTCCCTCCCAAACCAACTCCGTCCGCATTTGCGACATAGGATGTGGATTGCTCGGCCCGTACTTCATTTTGGTTTTTTCGTTCATTGTTGAACGCCCGCACCTTCTGTCTTGTACTGGGCGCGAGCCAGCAATACGCGCACGGAATCGGGATCGGCCAGCACGATGTGCTGATGCTGTGGGTCTCGCTCGTGCTCCTCGAAATCAAGTCCCAACCGCTTGAGAAAATAGTAGAGCATGGCGAGCTTCACGCGGACATGAAGCATCCCTTTCTTCATGCCAAAATCTGCGGCGACAACCTTCTGCTGATCTTCCGTCAACGCCGGATGCGGCTTCAGGAGAACCTCGGTCGTTTCGATCCAAGTATGATCGTCGGTCGGCTTCGCCTCGGGTGGGCCGTCCTCCTTCACGTCGAGGATGCGAGGCAGAAGAAAATCCTTGAACTGTCGGTCGATGTGACAGAATGCGCGAGCGTGCCAGCGCATCCCGTCGAAACCGAAGGCATGGGGCGTGATCCAGCGCCATTGCGGCTTTGGGCGCGCTGCGGACAAAGATTGATAGCGAATCTCCAGCGCACGCTCGTCACGAACGCATGAGAGGACGCGCCTCAGAATGGCCGGGTCGATGTTTCGGCGGGGCAGCGGGACAGCCGCGAAGTCGGGGACTTTGGAAAGCCAGGTTTCGGCGGCGGTCAGCGCGCCTAGGGAAATGGAATTGAGTTGCGTGAGGTAGCGGGTCGCGTCCGGCTGTAGGAAACGCGGGCTGAACCGGTCGCTCGCGAAGTACCGCTTCAGGCTCCGGTCATAGTGCATGTTGTGCGGGGCGATCTCTTGATAGTGGCTCAAATCCTTGGATGCCTGCGGGACGGACACGCCGAAGAAGCTGGTGATATCCGACCTGTTCACTCCGCCCTCCCAGAACAGCCGGAACTCAATGAATTCGAGCCGCTGTTCGATGCCCCACCGCAGGCTTGGTGCCTGTTCGCCCATTAAATTTGGCCCCCCGGATACGGATAGAAACTATATTGACAGCGTTTCACTGTCCGTATAGTTTCTATCCTCAACGGCGACTCGCGTCAACCGGGACGTGGCGGGCCAGCGAAGGATCGAGGACCATGGTCGACATCGAATTCAAGCTGAACGGCCGGAAGGTCCGGCCCAATGACATCGCCAACGAGTTGGAGCGGGCGATGCTGAAGCAGGTACAGGACAACATTGCCCTGAAGTTGCGGGGCATTCGCGATCCCGAGACGGGCGCGGCTCCGAAGGTGACCGTGAAAGGGCGCGGCCTGAACGATCTCTCGTTCGAAGTGTCCGGCTCCGAAGCCCTCATCGCGGAAGTGAAGCGGCAGCTGAGTTGAGCCGCATTGTCAACTCCAAGAAGTCCGGAGGGAGGTGATTTCGGTGGCGAAGTCCAACAAGGAGGTTACCAGCGCCAAGGCCGCTTCGGCGGCTGCGAAGGTGCTCAGCAACCCCAATTCGAGCAAGGCAGCCAAGAGTGCGGCGGCCTCGGCTCTCACGCAACGTCCGAACAAGAAGTAGGACGCGGCGACGTTCAATGTGGGGGCTGGCCGGGAGCTTTCCCGGCCTCGCCGCTCAAAGTCGACGATGGGCTCAAGGAGGCCAGACATGATTTACGCGATCAACTACGACCTGAAGCGTCCGGGTCAGAATTACGACGCGCTTTACGAGGCCATCAAGAGTTGCGGCGTCTGGTGGCATCATCTGGGTTCGACGTGGCTAGTCGATACGTCGCTGAATGCTCAAAGCGTCTGGGACCGGCTTGCGCCGTATGTCGATAAGAACGACTTCTTTCTCGTGATCGGCGTCACGCGCGAATATCAAGGCTGGTTGCCGCAAGAGGCGTGGGAGTGGATCAATAGCCGCAGCGCCAAGATGGCGGCCTAGGGAGGCAGCGATGCGTATTCAAGGAGCCGTCATTCGCGAGCAAGGTCAGACGTTCGCCGTCGTGGTGGTGAAGCCTCATGTCGTTCAGAACAGGTCGGAAGCTACGGACGCAATCCGTGGCTTCACGCCGGTCTTCGGAGTGCCTGTGGTTCTCATGGCTCAGGATGGGCGCGGTCGACCGACATTCTATGGACGATCGGATATTGCCCGATTCATGTCCTCGGTGCCGATCCATGCGATTCCGTGGCGCGAGTACACGATCAACTGAGCCGGGATCCTCAATAGATAGATCAGGATATTTTCTAGAGTTGTGATGGTCTTGGCAGGATCGAAGCCAAGCACTTCGGCAATGTCCACAGAGGGGTGTAACTGCTGCTGCGCAGCTGCGGTTCTATATAATTTGGCCGGCGGACATCCGACCGTACAGCGGATCGTGATGAAATTCTGCGGAGTATAGCGTTTAAGGGCCGGCGTCCGACCAAAGGCGCGAGCCGGCCCGAAGCGAACGAAGGTCGGACACTCTACAGAGGCTTGAGGCTACATACTCTACATACCCTACACGCCCTACACACCTTACACGCTGCAAACGCTCATAGGAGGGGCACCTCTCCGTAGCAAGTCATTGCCTCCAATAATCATGAGAACGCCGGCCATCCGGCCGTTACCCGATTCGAGCCGTCGAGAAATTAGGAAGTGGGTGCGATGTACAAGTGATCGAAGTCTATACTTATATCGATCTTATCGATTGCTCGCTTGAGCTGCTCGATGTTGGTGCTTTTCGTGTAGCGTGCGGTCTCACCAGGTGTCGTGTGGCCGGTCAGTCGATCGATGACCGAATCCGGAACATCTCCATGGTGAAGAAACGTGGAGGCGCTGTGCCGGAAAGAATGAAAATCTCGCCCCGGCTCGTAGACCTTCGTGTCTCTGCGATAGCGGGTGAACCACTTCGTGAAACCATGCCCGAGGCGGCCGTCTGCACCTCCGGGTTCGAGGTTTGGGAAAAGGCGTGCGTCTCCGGCATTCCGCCGTTCTTCGGCGTAGTCGAGCAGGCCGATCCTGATGAGTTCCTTATGAATCGGCACGAGACGTATGGCTGACTTGTTCTTGAGCCTCCGCGGCGGCCGCATGTTGATGTCGAAGACCCAGATACCTTCTTCCTGCCGAACGTCCGCAACGTGCAGTTGGCAGATCTCTTCTTGGCGACAGCCGGAGAAGACCGCGATCAGAGGCAACCAGAATTTCTCGTCACGAATGATCGCGCTGCCTGGCGTCGAGCGACGAACCTCAGACTTGCAACCGGTCCAGATCGGCGTTGCAAACAAGCGGGCTAAATCTCCCCGCATCCACATTGGCCTCTGTTCTTGTGCCCGTTGCTGATGCGGGAACTTGAAACCGGAGAAGATATTTTCGCTCGCCGCGCCCGTAGGGATCGCTTCATCCCACAAAGTTGAAAGGGCCGACATATGGCGTTTGACCGTGCGCACCGAAAGCCGTGCGTCCTGACTATCTCGCGACACATCAATCTCCAGGATACGTTCAGGTGATTTGCCGTGATACCGCGCGGCCTTACCGTAATCCGCCGGTAAGCGTTCCAATACGTCCTTGAATTTCGCGGCGTCCTTGCGCGAATACGAGGCCAGCGGCCTGTCCCCGCAAATCGCGATGAATAGCTCGTAGCTCTTTTCATTTTGAGCTGCGGTTTGGTTCTCCCATCGGCGCGTCTGCTTTTGCTTCTTGACGAAGCTCGCCGCAACTTCCTTCAGAGCTGGCTGTGAGGGTTGCGCCTCTGCCGGCGACGGAGGTTGCGGGGGCGCAGGCGTCGATGTCGACCGCCCCGCCTCAGAGAACACGGCGTCGACTTTTTGCGCGAGCAGAGCGTCTTTGGGTTGGTAGTTGAAGTCGCCTTCGTATCGGGCGCGAAAGGCTTCAGCGAGGTCAATACCGGCGCGCAGAAGGGCTTGCCGCAACTGCGCTCTGTCGTCTTGGTCCAGCGAGCCTTCTAGGCCTAGTTTGCGCAGCATCGCTATCGAGATAAACCACGCGCTGCCAAGATTATTTGTGGCCAGGTCGGATCGAGCTCGATCCGCGACGGTCTTAAAGTAGGCCGCTCTATTAGCGCGTAATTCCTCGGAAATCGGTGCCGAGCGCAGTCTCAGTCGGTTCTCCTGTCCGAGGACATGTCCATAGAAATCCTGCACGATAGCCGCGAGCTGGTCGTCATTCAGCATTGGGTTGTGCCGCGCCTCCGAGAATATAGACTCGGATGCAAGGTATAGCCGACGAGAGCGCAGCTGAGCGACTCGCAAGTCGGAGGTTCGCAGGCTGCAGGTAAGCTCGGTCTGCCGGAACCGGCCCTCCAGGTCTCGGGGAATGGCTCGACGGAAGTGAAATACCCTGTTGCGTTGGACCGTGTTGATGAGCTTGCGCGCCAAACTGGGGCCCTTCTGTAGCAACCAGCTGAGCAAACGGCCTAGCCGGCGTGAAGGGGCGATTTAAATATAACAAAAACAGTGCCTTACGTGCGAAGGGCTGAACATCCTCCCGCCCCAGCCAGACATTCCCGGATTTCGAGACCAAAAGCGGTCTTCGCGGAAAGGTCCGCGTTTGCGGGGCATTTGCACGGAGGCTGGCGTCTCAGAGAC
>Ga0233425_10002102_pt1 | contig 40676 bp, 26 predicted proteins | sample Watercolumn_Towu_2_FD_181712 | JGI IMG/M metagenome (GOLD analysis project Ga0233425, IMG submission 181712) | Freshwater microbial communities from Lake Towuti, South Sulawesi, Indonesia - Watercolumn_Towuti2014_140_MG | ecosystem: Environmental > Aquatic > Freshwater > Lake | place...
CTTCACGCGCAACGCAGGTGCGGGGATCGAGCTTTTCTTCGCCCCCGAGTGGTGGGGGTGGGCCACGACCTGCGACGCGCGGGACACGGTGATGGAGTATAACACGACTGGCGGCCTGATTTCCTGGAACGTCTATAACAACCGCTTCGACACGGGGAGCCGCACATCGTTGCACATGGAGGACAGCCGGGTGCGCTACAACAACGGGCCGGGCTTGGCGGGAGCGGCCCTGGAGGTGATTCGGACGAAGGTGGCGAACAACGGCTTTGGGGTTAAGGGCGCGAACGTGACGGTGACTGACAGCCCGGTGACGGGCAACGGCACGGGTGGCATTTCCGGGCAGAACGTGACGGTGACGGGCTGCCAGGTGACGGCCAATGGCGGCCCGGGGATTGAGGCGCTGAACAGCGTGACCACGATCGATGCGAACGTTCTTCGGCTCAATGGCGTCGGCTTGCAACTCCACGTGAACAGCAGCCGGATCGATCTGGGCGCCAATGACATTTATGGCAACGGCCTCGAGATCAATAACCTGAGCACCGCCGTCATTGTGGCCAGCAACGTCTATTGGGGCCCGACGACCACGGCGGAACTCCAAAGCGGGCAACTCAACCTCTCGAAGATCCATGATACACAGGACAACCGCGGCGTGGGTCCGGTCAGCATCGTCGAGTATTACCTCGCGTCTGCCCTCGATCCGGCCTCGCAGAAATCGCGCCGCCAGATTGCGGCTCCTGCCGGAGGGACCCTCGCGCCGACGGGCCCGTTGCAGGCGGATGCGGTTTGGTCGGGCCTGGTGGTCCTGACCGGGGATGTCAGTGTGCCGGAAGGCGTGAGGCTGACGGTTTCTCCCGGGACGAAGGTGGTGGCGGCCCCGATACTGGACCAGGCAGCCGGGGGCGCCAGCGCAGGGCTGGTGGAGTTGATCGTCGAGGGTGGGATCCTGGTGGCCCAAGGAACCGCGGTGGGGCCGATTGTCTTCACGTCGGCGGCGGCGTCACCGCAGAAGGGTGACTGGTTCGGCATCCGCTTCAGGTTCGGCGAGGGGCACCTCCAGCACTGCCGGATCGAATACGCGGTGAATGGCCTGGGCCTGGAGGGCGGCGGCGACTACACGCTCGATGACAGCGTGCTGCAGTCCAACAGCCAACACGGCCTCTTCATGAGCGCTACGGGCATCCTCGAGGCCAATAACGTCCAGACCCTCAACAATGGCGCGGACGGGATACAGTGCAGCAGCGGGGGCGGGCGGTTGGTGCTCACGGGCTTCGTGGGGCAAGGCAACGGCGGCAAGGGCATCGGTGGCACGGGCTGGCTGGACCTAACCGTGGGAGATGTCAATCGCAACGGGACTGACGGCATCACGTGGGCCGGAACCCTGAGCCTCGCGCAGGTGGCGAGCTCGAACAACGGCAGGGATGGTATCAATTGTGGTGATGGAGTCATCATGAACCTCACCCAAGTCACCAATGTCGGCAACGCCCGCTACGGCCTGGCAGCATCCTCTGGGACGGGAACCGTAGTCGCGAGTGAGTTCAAGCTCAACGCGGGCGGCGGGATTACCTGGGGGGGCGGCAACCTGACGCTGAACCAAACCAGCAGTCACGATAACACCGGGAACGGAGTTGGGGTCGGCACTGCCGCGGGGGCCTCGTTGGTGATCCGGGGCGGCAGCTTCACGCGCAACGCAGGTGCGGGGATCGAGCTTTTCTTCGCCCCCGAGTGGTGGGGGTGGGCCACGACCTGCGACGCGCGGGACACGGTGATGGAGTATAACACGACTGGCGGCCTGATTTCCTGGGACGTCTATAACAACCGCTTTGACACTGGGAGGAACATATCGTTGCACATCGAGGACAGCCGGGTGCGCTACAACAACGGGCCGGGCTTGGCGGGAGCGGGCCTGGAGGTGATTCGGACGAAGGTGGCGAACAACGGCTTTGGGGTTAAGGGCGCGAACGTGACGGTGACTGACAGCCCGGTGACGGGCAACGGCACGGGTGGCATTAACGGGCAGAACGTGACGGTGACGGGCTGCCAGGTGACGGCCAACGGCGGCGCGGGGATCGCGGTGCTGAACAGCGTCGGCCAGATCCAGGGAAACATCATCCGACTCAATGGAACCGGGGTCCTTTTCGGGTTCGGCGGCCCCCAAGTGGCGGTCACGGGCAACGACATCTCGGTGAACGGCTGGGACTTCTACAACGCGGGGACAGTGGCGGTGGACGGCAGCGGCAACTACTGGGGCCCCACCACGACCGCTGAATTGCTGGCGGGCGCAGCCAATCTGACCAAGATCTATGATCAAGCTGATGCCGCCGGCGTGGGGCCGTTGACGATAGCTAATTGGCTGAGCGCCCCGCCTGGCCAGGGCCCGGTCATCACCCAGGCGCCCAAGGGCGTGACGGTTGCGGTCGGGGCACAGGCCGCGCTCTCCGTGACGGCCACTGGGACCGATCCGATAAGCTACCAATGGCAGAAGGACGGCTCGAGCCTGACCGATGGCGAGCGCGTTTCCGGCAGCGGCACCTCCAAACTGACCATCAGCAACGCGCAAATCGGCGACAGCGGGGGTTATACCGTCGTGGTCACGAACTCGCTCGGAGGCACGACCAGCGCGCCGCCGGCCAGCGTCGTCGTCCTGCTTCCGCCCGGCATAGCGAAGCCGCCGCAAGGGCTGAGCGCGGTCCCGGGCGGGCAGGCCTCGTTTACGGTGCAAACGAGCGGGAGCGCGCCGTTGAGCTACCAGTGGAGCAAGGACGGTGGCCCGCTGGACGATAGCGCGCGCATTTCTGGTGCGCACGGGGCCACGCTGACCATCGCGCAACTGACGGCTGGGGATTCCGGTGGCTACACGGTGGCCGTTTCCAACCCGGTCGGCGCAACGAACAGCGCCGCCGCCGTGTTGGTGGTCACCGACCCGGATGCCGCAGGCACGATCGTCTGGCAACGGGAGGGTCGCGGCCAGGGAGCGGTGATCTCTCCGGCCCTGAGCGCGGAAGGTGCGGTCTATGGGCGCTCCGACAGCAATCGCGTGGTGGCGCTTAGTGGGGCGACCGGGGAGAAGCTCTGGGAGTTCGCAGCCGCCGGTGTGGTGCAGGGCGTGTCGGTGGGGGGCGGCGGAGTCGTGTATGCCAGCGCGGGTTCGACGCTCCACGCGCTCAACGCGGCAACCGGAAGCCAGAAGTGGGCGTTCGCGGCGGCGTCACAGTTCCTCGGGGCTGCGGCGGTGGGAACCAACGGCCTGGTTTATGCCGCGGCGGCGTCGGGGTTGTACGCGGTCGATGCAGCCACAGGCCAGCAACGGTGGACCGCCGCCATGACGGTCCTCGCGCCGTGTTGGCCGGTGATCGGCTTCGAGGGCTCGGTGCTCGTGGTTGCCGCCGACGGCGTCTATGCCAGGGACGGCGCCACCGGGCAGCCTCGGTGGAAGGCCCCGGCAAACATTGGTGCGGCCAGTCTCGCCGCCGTCGGAGAGGACGCCACGGTCTTTCTGGCGACCGCGGACGGGTGGTTGTGGGCGCTGGACGGCGGCAGCGGCGCGGTGCGATGGCGTTTCGCGGCACCCGGAGGCGCCCACGGCTCGCCGGTTGTCGGGCCGGATCAGACACTGTTCTTCATCGCCGAGGGAGCTTCCGGCGGTGGTGCGGGCGGAGCCCTGTTCGCACTGGATGCCCGGTCGGGCCTCCTCAAGTGGAGCGCGGCGCTGCCGTCCTCGAGCGTCTCGAGCCCCGCTTTGACGGCCGACGGGGCGCTCTACACGGTGTGCGAGGATGGCAAGCTCTACGGTTTGAGCGCCGCGGATGGAAGCGTGAAGTGGAGCACGGCGCCTGCGGCAGGAGAGTTCGTCGGCTCCCCGGCGGTGGGAACAGACGGGACCATTTATGCCGGCACGCTCGGAAACTCGTTGTACGCCCTCCGCGCCAAGTCGCTGCTGGCGGAGAGCCCCTGGCCGATGGCGGCCCAGAATGCCCAGCACACCGGCCGGGCGCGGCTCAAGTCCTCTCCGGTATTCATCGGCGTGGGCCCGTCGGACCAAACGGTGCTTGTGGGCCAGGACCTGATCCAGGGGGTCGTCGCCTCGGGCACACCACCGCTCGCCTACCAATGGCGCAAGGGCGAAACGGCGCTGACAGACGGGGGACGTATTGCGGGGGTCCATACCGCCACGCTGCACATCAGCGGAGTGCAAAGCGGCGATGCGGGCCAATACGACGTGGTGGTGACAGGACCGTCCGGGCCCGCCACCAGCACCCCGGCCACCATTTCGGTCGGCGTCCCGGCGCGCGTCACCGCCGGCCCCGACAACGTGTTCGGGCGTGTCGGCCAAGCGTTCCAAGTGGCTGTCGCGGCCGAGGGGACGCCACCCTTGGTGTTCCTGTGGACCAAGGACGGCCAACCGGTGGCCGACGGCGGACGGGTCAGCGGCGCCGCAACCGCCACGCTGCAGGTCGCCGACGCCGCGCTCGAGGACTCGGGAACCTACCAGGTGACGGTCACCAACCGGTTCGGATCGGCCCCGAGCCGCCAGGCCACGGTGCAGATCAATCCCCCGGGCGAACTCGAGGTCCTCATCAATGGCCAGCCCGCCAGCGGCACCGTCCAAGTGACTCCGCCGGCCAATGTCAGCTTCCGGTTCGACCATGCCGATTGGTTCGTCTTCTACTCGCTCGACGGTCAGGAGCCGACCGAGAACGATGAACCCTACGTGCAGGGCCGGGTTTTCGCCTTGAACCAGGAGGCCACGGTCTGGCCGATCGCGTTCGCGCCCGATTTCGGCCAGTGGATTGTGGGCGACCCGGTCCATGTGGTGGTCCGGGGCGTGCAGCGCGTCACGCTCAAACCGGTGAGCCCGGTGCGGTGGACGGACGCTGCGGTTGCTCTGGAAGCAACGGCCGATTCAGGCCTGCCGGTCTCGTTCGAACTGAAGTCCGGGCCGGCCACGCTCACCGGGGCGAAGGTCTCGTTCACGGGCGTGGGGCAGGTGGTGGTGCGCGGCTTCCAGCCGGGCAATGATCGGTATGCTCCGGCGGAAGCGTTCATGACCATCGAGGTCGGCAAGGGCCGCCAGACCATCGATTGGGCCGGCCTCCCGAGCCGGACGTTCGGCGACGCCCCGCTGGCGCTGACGGCGAAAGCCAGTTCCGGCTTGCCGATGACCTACAGCGTGGCGCAAGGACCAGCTCGAATCGAGGGGACTGCACTGCTCCTGACAGGCGCCGGCGACATCCGGGTCGTCGCCAGCCAGGCCGGCAATGATCTCTGGGACGCGGCGAGTGTCGAGCAGCGGATCGTCGCCGCGCGCGCTGCGCAGACCGTCACGTTCACGCCTTTGGCGGACCGCCCGATGACGCCCGACCTGATCGCGCTCCAAGCCAGCGCCAGCTCGGGGTTGCCCGTGAGTTTTGTGGTCGTGCGGGGGCCTGCCCGCATCGAGAACGGCGCGCAACTGCGCCTGCTGAGCGCGGGCCAGGTCCTGGTGCGGGCCGAACAGGCCGGCGACGTCAACTACGTTGCCGCGGCGGCGGTCGATCATGCATTTTATGTGAGCCTCGGCGCGCAGACGCTGCTGATCGCGCCCGACCCGCTGCCCGACCTGACATTCGGGGATGCGCCCCTGACGGTCCACGCCTATAGCAGCGCCGGGCTGGAGCCGGTGGATTTCTTCGTGACCGACGGGCCCGGCGAGCTGCAGGGCAACAGCCTCACGGTAGTGGGCGCCGGCACGATTGTGCTGCACGCGCGCCAGGCGGGCACCGAGGCCTACGGACCGGCGGAACTCGAGAAGCGCGTCTCGGTGCGCAAAGCAAGCCAGACCCTCACCTTCCCGCTCCTGCTGGATGCGAGTTACAGCACCAACCTGGTCCCCTTGCTGGCGGCCGCCAGTTCGGGATTGCCAGTGGCCTACACCGTCACGAGCGGCAACGCCGACATCGTTGGCACGAACAGCCTGCTGCTGAAGAATGTTGGCCATGTCGAAGTGCGCGCCGAGCAGGCGGGCAACACCAACTACACCGCCGCGAACGTTGTCACGCAGTCTTTCGACGTGGTTCGCGGCACGCAGACGATCAGCTTCAAACCGATCCCGGACCAGGTGCTGGGAGGGCCGGGCGTGCCGCTCCAAGCGGTTGCTTCGTCGGGACTGAAGGTCGTCTTCAAGGTGATCTCGGGACCGATTGAGTTGGATGCGGCGGACGCGGCGTTGCTGCATCTGACGGGGGAAGGCCAGGCGACCGTCCGGGCGGAGCAGGTGGGCAGCCGCCTTTACGCCGGGGCGCAGGCTGACCAGTCGTTCACCGTGCGACGGCAGGCGACCCTCGTGGTGCAAGCGGGCGTAGGCGGCCAGGTGATCAAGTCACCCGACCAGGCGCTCTACAACCCGGGACAGACCGTCCAACTGACCGCGGTCCCCGACAGTGGCTACGCGTTCACGGGTTGGAGCGGCGACGCCAATGGGAACCAGGCGCAGATCGAAGTGGTGATGGACCGCAGCCGCAGCATCCAAGCGGCCTTCAGCGACGCGCAAGCGCCCGTCATTGTGCTCGAGGCCGGCGACGGCTCCGCGACGACCGACGAGCGGTTCAGCCTCGCGGGGCGGATCACGGATAACGTGGGGGTGGCCAGCGCCTTGTGGTCCTATGAGGGCGAGGGGGCCCGGCCGCTCAGCCTCACGGACGGCGCCTTCCGCGTGCCAGGGTTGCTGCTGCGCCGGGGTGAGAACCGGATCAGCGTAACCGCGGCAGATTCGGCGGGGAACGTCAGCACCAAGCTTCTGCGCCTGACTTGGACGCCGCAACGTTCGATCACCGCAGGCCCGGTGGCGGAGCAGCGGGAAGGCCGCAAGGTCGTGATCCCGGTGCAGATCGAGAGCCGCGGTGACGTGGGCGGTATGACCTTCGTGCTCTACTTCGACACGGATTACTTGAAGGACCCCGATTGGGCCTGGGGTTCGGCCTCGGGGCTTTCCGTCAGCGCGGTCAATACCAATGTGCCCGGCCAGGTGAAGGCGACGTTCTCGCTGGCCGGTGGCGCGCTGCCCTCGGGCCAGGTCCTGCTCGGATCGCTCACCTTGCGCGTGCGCAGCGTGCCCGAGAACCTCTCGACGGTGGTGCGCCTCCAGGTCGAGGACCTCTCGAGCCCCAACAGCCAGTCCATCGAGTTTGGCACCGACACGCAGGCGGCGAGCCTCTCGCTGCTGCGGCGGACGCAACTGGGCGACAATAACGGCAACAGCCGCTTGGACGTGGGCGATTCGACGCTCGTGCAGCGTCTGATCACGGGCCTCGATTTGGCGCGACTCTGGGACTTGGACCTGAACGACCTGAACCAGAACGGGCACCTGGATTCCGGGGATGTGACCCGGTTGCTCCAAGTCGTGGCGGGCGGCGCCACCCCGTCGCCGTTGATGCCGGCGGACGAGCAGACGGCCAGTGGCGGCCCTTCGCCCGCCGCCCACGTCGAGGTGCAGTGGAGCCAGGGGCCAGGCGGACCGGCCCAGTGGGCCGGGCACCTGACGGTGGCCACGACCCCGAGCGGGACCGCGGCGCTCGAGGTCCATCCCGCGTCCGTCCGGTCGGGTGACACGCTCCTGGTGCGCGTGCTTCTGACGAACGTGGTCGGTTCGATCTCCGGGGCGAGCTTCAACCTGGCCTATCCCACCAACGCGTTGCGGTTGGTCGATCTCGGGAGTCATCGGGTCGGTCCGCTGGTTCCTGTCAGCGCTGCCAGGGTCTGGTACGTGGCGCCGGGAATGACTGATTATTCGGCTCAGAGCGGCCGGAGCTCGCTGGCCGCCAGCAGCCCGACACCCTGGCCTGAGAGCAATGGGGTGCTGGCGGAAATCGAGTTCGCGGTCCAACCCGGCGCCCTCGCCCGCTCGAGCTGGGAACTGGTCCTGAGCGGCTTCGAGGTGACGGCCGACGGCTTCGAGAACCGTGCCTTGCCCAATGCATCCATACTGGTGGGGGTGGAGGCCGCGACGGGGCAACCGCTGATCGATGCCGAGCAATCGGGATTTGGCCAGGACGGATTCCACATCGTGTTCAGCAGCCAGGCTGGCGCCAGTCACACGGTCGAGTGGTCGGCCAACCTCGAAACTTGGAACCCGCTGCCGAGCGTGGTGGCCGCCGGACCGACAACCAGCGTCGTGGACCCCGGCGCCCTCGCCCAGCGCGTCCGCTTCTACCGTGTCAGAGTTCGTTAAGACGACTTAATTTATGAAGACGAAACAGATTGAGCCAAAGTTACCTGTTACTGTTCACAGCCTTGGCGGGCCTCCCGGCTCGACGCTGGCAGGCGGGTGGGCACGCGCGGTGTTCCGCTGGGCGCTCGCGGTTGTGGCGTTCGGCGGCCTCGCCGCCGCCCAGGCCCAAAGCACCAACCTGCCGCCCACGATCCGCGGTATCAGCCCTGAAAGTGCCAGCGAGGGCGACACAGTCCAGTTGACCGCGACCATCTTTGCTCCGGACTCGACGCCGCCCTTGAAGTTCCTTTGGCGGCTGCCCGACGGCAGCTTCAGCACCAACGAGGCTCCGATAGTTACTCTTGACGACCTCGGCATTTACTCGGTGGAACTGATGGTGGAGGACAACCATGGCAGCGTGTCGGTCCCGTTCCGTATGGACCTCCCGGTCAGCAACGTGCCGCCGCGCATCCATGCCATCAGCCCGCCCAGCGGCGGTGAAGGGCAACGGCTTGACTTCGGCGCCAGCGTCACCGATGCCGGCCGCACAGACCGGCACCGCTATGAATGGACCCTGCCCGACGGGACGACGAGCGCGTCGCTCACTCCCAGCTTCGCCTTCGGTCCGCCCGGGGATTACCCCATTAGCCTGGTCGTGCGCGAGCTGGGCCTCGAGTATGCCTACAACAACAGCCGCGAGAGCGGCGATCGCGCCAGGTTCTACGCCAAGAACGCCGAGGCTGGCGATGAGCTGCGGCTGGGCGGGACTAATCGCCGGATGACCGAGTTCCAGTTCATCTACTACGGTAGTTTCACCAATCTAACGCCCGACCAGGCCAGCCAGGTCACCGGCCGCGTCCGGATCTATGCGGCGGACGGCCCGACGATTACCAGCAAGAACATTCCCACTCCAGGCACCGTCCTGTTCGACAGCGGGCCCTTCCCGCTGGCCGCCGGCTACCATTGGCAGAGCTTCCGAGGCCTGGCCGTGACGCTGCCTGGCGTCGTGATCTGGACCTTCGAGCCCGCGAATCTCGATCAAACCCCCGGCCAGCAGGCCGGGATGGTGTTCTACCACTCGACGCAGCGCACCGACGCGGACGTGGGGACCAGTTACGATGATTTCTGGCGCCGGCGGGGGGATGGCACCTGGGGCCTGTTCCGCTTCGGCGGGCTGCCCATCTCCGATTTCGGGTGCCGGGTGATCTGCGCGGGGCAGGACCCCATCGCCGAGACCCCTCCCTTCGTCCAGACTGTAAGCATCACCAACACGCCCCCGGTCATCGTCGCCGTCTCCGCCCCCGACAACGGGATCGTGAGCGCCGCCCTGGCCTTCACCGCCTCGGCCACCGACGCCGGCGGCGGGTTGCTGGCCTACCATTGGAGTTTTGGGGATGGCGCCGCGGGCGACGGCCCCCAGGTCACGCACGCCTACACGGACCCGGGGACCTACCAGGTCGAGCTCGTCGTGCGCGACAGCCTCGGCGCGACCGACGCACGGAGCTTCCCCGTTCGCATCGGGGCTGACCCGAGTGCGCTTCGGTTCAGCAGCACACCCGTCACCTCGGTGAACGAGCGCGACTTCTACCGCTATGAGATCACGACGATTACCCCGGGCGCCGGGCAGACGCTCACGCTCGCGGCTCCCACCCTCCCGAGCTGGCTCTCGTTCTCAGACCGGGGCGACGGCACCGGGCTGCTCACCGGCCAGCCTGGCCAAGTGGACGTGGGCAGCCATGTCGTCACCCTCCGGCTCGGCGACGGCACGGTCACGGTCGGTCAGTCCTTCACCCTCGTGGTCATGAACGTCAACGATCCCCCGACCCTGAGCTCGATTCCCGACTTCAGCATCCGCGTCAACCGGGCTTTGGGCCCGGTGGTCATCACCGCCGCCGATCCGGACACCGCGCCGGCGGCGCTCATCTTCAAGGCCACCTCCTCAGATCAGACCCTGCTGCCTGACTCGAACCTGCGCCTCGAGGGCCAAGGCGATAGCCGCCAGCTTTGGGCCACACCCGCGGCCGACAGGTCGGGTGCCTGCACCATCACCGTGACCGTCTCGGATGCGCAATTCCCGATCAGCACGAGCTTCCGGCTCACCGTGTTGCCGATCGTCATGCGAACACTCACCCTGCAAACCTCCGGCAACGGCCAGGTCTTGGCCGACCCGCTCGCGGCCCAGTATCAGGACGACTCGCAGGTAACTCTCGTCGCGCACCCGGGCGCCGGGTTTGCCTTCACCGGCTGGTCCGGCGACGCTGGCGGCGATGCGAACCCACTCACGCTCACGCTGGACGCGAACAAGACCGTCCGCGCGAACTTCAAAGACCAGGCCGCCCCCGTCATTACGATCCTCACCCCGGCCAATGCCCCGACCCCGAACCAAGTCATCGACTTCAGCGGTACGGTGCAGGACAACGCCGGCGTCGCCACCGCTGAGTGGGCGCGCGACGGCTTCGCACAAGGCCCGCTGCCCCTCGACAACGGCAACTTCAGCATTCGGGGCCTGCGCCTGGACCGCGGCGACCACAAACTGCGGGTCGTGGCCACCGACATCAACGGCAACGCCTCGACGGGCGAAGTAACGGTGACTTGGTCACCCAATGTAATGGTCAAGCTGATCGATCCGTCCGACCAACGCGAAGGCAGGCTGATCACTGTGCCTGTGGTCTTGACCAGCCGGGGGGAGGTTCAGGGCATGACCTTCACCCTGACGTACGATGCTCCATACTTGGGCGAACCCGAGTTCAACTGGTCCTCGTTGCTGTCTTCCTCGTTCAATGTGGTCAACACAAATACGCCCGGCGAGGTGAGGATCACCTTCTCGGCGATCGACCCGATTCCGGCGGGCGCGCAACTTCTGGGCACGTTCCAGGCTCGCGTGCGCAGCGTCCCGTTCACCCTGACCTCCCTAGTCGATATCAGCATCACTGAAGCCTCGGGCACCGACCCGAATCTGACCGCGGAGGGCATCGACACCTTCCTGGCGGAAGCGCGCCTGCTGAAACGCGCGATCATCGGCGATCTCAACAGCAACAGCCGTCTGGATGTGAATGACGCGCACCTCCTGCAACAGATGATCGCCGGCTTGATCCCGGTTCGGACTTGGGACCTCGGCCTGAACGACCTGAATCACAACAACCAGTTGGATTCGGGCGACGTCGTGCAGATTCTGCAGGTCGTGGCGGGACGGCTGCCCCAGCCGCAACCTGCCTTGCAGGGCGGCCGACTCGAGCGACCCGTCTGGGTGGGTGGCGAACTGGAGACCGTCGCGCGGGGCGTGGGCCTGCAAGGGGCACCCCCCAGCGGGCCGCGAGCCATTCTGGAGGCGCCCCAGGGCAATGTCGCCGCCGGCCAACAGATCACGATGCGGGTCAGGCTCGAGGGCGTCACCGAACCGCTAACGGGTGTCTCCTTCCGCCTCCGCTACCCGGCGGACGCCCTCCAGTTGTCAAGTCTGACCTCGTATGCGCCCGGCCCCATCGTGCCGGCTAACGCGGTGAAAGTGTGGAACAGCATTCCACCTCCTGAAGCGAGCATTTCCTTCGCCGCTGTGAGCGTGGACCCGTGGCCGCAACCCAACGGAATCGTGGCTGAGTTTTCTTTCATCGTCCTGGGAACCGTGCCCGACGATGCGATGTTCAACCTGCTGGTGGACGGCCTCGACGTGGGGTTCACAGGCTACGATCTGGGCCAGCTTGCCGGAGCGCAGACAGGTCTCCAGACCGGCGTTCAGTTCCCGCCCTCGAGGTTCACCGGCTTCCTGCGCGATGCGGCCGGCCTCCTGGACTTCAAGGTTCAAGCCGCTTCCGGGCAATTGCTGCTCCTCGAGACCTCCGCGGACCTGCTGAAGTGGGCGCCGTTTGCGACCTTGCCGAGCGCGCTCGGGCGAATCCAGGTGGCTGATCCGGTGGGTACCGCCTCGCCGCAACGGTTCTACCGCATCAAAGCGTTCCCGCCGGCGAGTTCGGTCGTCGAGGCCGCTCCCGGGACAGGCCGCGACCTGCCCACGGTTCCCTGATCGACCTGATGCCGGCGATTCAGTTGTCCCTCCGGGACAATCATCCATAGCTATTATCGTTGCGGTCCCGGCGTTGAAACGCCGGGCTATCGTCGAGCGTCCCCACCGGACCGGTCACTCGTTCTTTGCGTTCCTTTGTGGCTACGGCCATCTGCGCCATTCTGCGTCATTCTGCGGGCCCCCCGTCCGGCCTTCCCAAAAAAAAGCCGTAATAGAGTCAATTGAGTCAACGGAGTCATTGATCCCCATGCCTTGGCGGCCCACATTCGCGCTCGCAGGCCGCGCTGCGGGCGGCGGCCGCCACGACGATACGAAGCGCCCGCCCGTCATGGCGCGAGGTGCCCCTCGCCGCGGCGACCAACCAACACGGGTGCCACCGAAAGGAATGACGACCGCATGACCTCGGAACGCCGCCTTCATGTCGCCCGCAGCTTTTCCTATTGCGTTCTTTGCGTTTCTTTGCGGCTCCGTTCATCTGTGCCAATCTGCGTCAATCTGCGGATCCCTTCCGCCTTCCCTGTCCGCCATAGCTTCAGCGGCGGCGGATGCCTTTTGCCTTCGCTGTCCGCCATCGCTTCAGCGGCGGCGGACCTAACCTCCTGCATTTGTGTGCTTTCTGCCTTTTGCCTTTTGCCTTTTGCCCTGCCTTGAGCCCCTCCGGATTATCCTGAAAGAGCCTGAAATACGGGGGGGTCCCAGTCGAAAAACTCCATCAAATCGTGCAAGAGCTTAAGCCCCTATAACTTACACCCAAAAGTATCTCGTAACGCACCGGTACAAATGGCCCTTTTACCCGCAAATCAACCGCCTCGATGCAACACCCAACCAACCACACCATCACCACCAACCTCCCGGACCACGGCCCACAAGGCATCCATAACTTCCGACGCCCCTGCCAGTTGCGCTTCATCAACGATCCCAGCCGCAAACGCATCGTCGAGGAATCTCGCCAGATCGGCCTTTCCCTTAACACCGCTTACGACCTCCTTAGCAAGCCTTCACCAGCCCGTAGCTCCTGCAATACGTGTGTTTCCTCTCGCCATGGCTTCCAGGCCCAACTCCTCGACCACGTAGCATCGGACATCAGTCCGATCACTTCTTCTTCAGCGGTGCCGCCCGATCCTTCTGCCCTCCCTGTCCGCCATAGCTTCAGCGGCGGCGGAAGCCTTCTGCCTTATGCGCTTGCATCCGAATCAGCGAGGGCTCATTTTGCGGGCGTAACTCACACGAACAACGAAACGAAAGGCCTGCCATGATGCAACGTTCCCCGCGGGAGCGTTCTCTTTCGATCCCTTGGCGCCAGAGCGCGCTCTGCGCCACGATCCTCGCCGCCGCCACCACCTGGGCGGCGGACGCCGCCCCCGACTATACCCAGTTGCGGATCATCTGCTTCGGGGCGCATCCGGATGACTGTGAGATCCAGGTGGGCGGCGTGGCGGCCAAATGGGCCGCCAAAGGCCACAAGGTCAAACTGGTCTCGGTGACCAACGGCGACATCGGCCACTGGCGCGACGCCGGGGGCCCGCTGGCGCGGCGGCGCACGGCCGAGATGCTGGCGGCCGACCGCATCCTGGGCGTCACGACCGAAGTGCTCGACAACCACGACGGCGAATTGCTGCCCACGCTCGAGAATCGCCGAACACTTACCCGGCTTATCCGCGAGTGGAAGGCTGACATCGTCATGGGGCCGCGCCCCAACGACTACCATCCTGATCATCGTTACACGGGAGTGCTGGTGCAGGATGCCGCCTACATGGTCACGGTCCCGTTCTTCTGTCCCGACGTGCCGTGCTTGCAGCGCAACCCGGTGTTCATGTATTACCCGGACCAGTTCCAAAAACCGAACCCGTTCCAGCCGGACGTGGTCGTGGCGATCGACGAGGTGATGAACAAGAAACTCGACGCGCTCGACGCGCTCGAATCGCAGTTTTACGAAGGCGGCGCCAATGGTTCGGCCGCGCTCTTGCCCAGCGAACCGGACAAGCAGCAGGCGCGCAAGCGCGAGGTGCGCGATTACTTTGCCAATCGCCAAAAGGGCTTGACCAAGCGGTTTCGCACGCAGTTGGCCGACTGGTACCCGAAGGCAGGCGAGGCCGAGAAAGTCCAATTCGTCGAGGCCTTCGAGCTTTGCGAGTACGGCCGCCGTCCGGACCAGGCTGAGCTCAAGAGGCTGTTCCCGTTTTTCGATTAACTGCTTTGCCGTTCCAGACATCGTATGCCTCGCAAGCTCAGTTCCATATCGGCGGATTGGTGGGATTACACCACGTTGGACGACGACGTCATTCAGGAAGTCGCCCGGCTGACGCCGGAGAAGATGCTCAAGCTCTCGCGCCCCGGCTTCCAGGTCGTGTTCTACGAGACGCTCGAGGAGTTCTACCTGGCGGAAGCCCTCGAGTACATCACGGCCTGGAAACAGTCCACGCCCGACAACCCGGTCGGGCTTTGCGGACCGATCGGCCCCACCGAGCAACTGCCGCTGGTCGCGCGGCTGGTCAACGACCTCGGGCTCAACGTGCGGTCCGCCCACTTCTGGGGCATGGACGAATGGTATCTCGGGAGCGCCGAGGTCCCCGTCACGCATCCCCTTTCGTTCGAGCGCGCCGACCGCGAGCTCTGTTTCAGCCGCATCCGCAAGGACCTGCGGATGCCGGATGCGAACCTGCATTTTCCAAAGGCCGATACCAGCGCCTACCGGGCAAGCTGGGAAGGGGTGCGTTGCGCCACCATGCAGGGCGGCCAGGGCGACGTGAAACATTGGGCGTTCAACGACCCGCCCCGGCGCAAAGGCCGGTACAAGGACCACCCGCCGACACCGGCTGAGTGCCGGAAGCTCGCGACGCGCGTGGTGGACCTGCATCCGCTCACGGTGGCGCAGAACGCGCGCACGTCGGGCGGCGGCAACATCGCCCTGGTGCCGACCAAGGCCATCAGCGTCGGGCCTCTCGAGACGTGGCAAGCGGAGAAGGTGTCGATCTGGCACGCGGGCAATCACGACAATCCGTTTGGCCAGCGGTTGACAACCTTCATGATCTCACAACGGCTCGCCGATGCGGCGGTGCCCATGTCCCTGCTGGCCGATCATCCGAATGTCCAGTTCAATTTCTATCGTCACGGCATCGGCACGTGCGATGTCGAGATGCACTAAGGCAGGGTGCCTCGCGGCGGTGTTGGGGTTTGGCGGCGCCTGGGCGCTGGAGTTCCCTGGGCCGCAGCCCGGACCGGCGCGGGCCAGGCTCGAAGGCGGCGAGATTGTGCTGGGCAACAGCGCCCTCGAGCAGCGCTGGCGGCTTGCCGATGGGCGGCTGACGCCCCTCAGCATAAAGGACCTGCAGGCCACGCGCCCACTCGATCTGGCCGGCTGCGACCTGTTTCGCCTCACCCTGAGTGATGGCCGGACGATCGTCGCGTCCGATTTTCGCGCTGCCGACAGCCCCGCGATCGAACCACTCGACGCCGAGCCGCGGGCCTCGATCCTGGCGCATCGGTTCCCCGGCCGGCAGGCGCGCGTCCGACTCGTCGGCCTGGAGGGGGGCCTCGAGGTCACGTGGCGGGCGATGCTGCGGGACGGCGGGAACGCGATCAGGCAGGAGTTCACATTCACCGCGCGCAAACAACCGCTCCCGGTGAAGGAGACGCTGTTGGTCGAGACGCCCGGAGCGGGCGCGAAGGTTGTGGGCGAGGTGCCTGGTTCGCCCATCGTGCTGGACCGTTTCTTCTTCGCCTTCGAGCATCCCGACTCGCGGGTGGTGGTGGGTCAGAAGGCGGCCGCGAGCCTGGGCTTCAACGTCTCGTTATTGACAGATCAGCCGGTGACGGTGGCCTCTGCGGCGGGGATCGTTCCTGAGGGCCAGCTCCGACGCGGGTTTCTCTACTACGTCGAGCGCGAGCGGGCGCACCCGTATCGTCCGTTTCTCCATTACAATGCCTGGTACGACATTTGTTGGGGTGAGTTGAAAATCCGGGAGCATCAATGTCTCGAGGTCATCGACCTGTTCGCGCGGGAGCTGATCAGGAACCGTGGCGTGCCGCTGGCCTCGTTCGTATGGGACGACGGCTGGGACGATCCCAGGACACTCTGGCGCCCTGTGCAAACGAATTTCCCCGCGGGGTTCGGCCGGATGCTGGCAGCCGCGCGCGGGGCGGGTTCGACGCTGGGCTTCTGGCTGTCGCCCTTTGGCGGCTACGGCAAGCCCGCCGAGGACCGATTGGCGATGGGACGCCAGGAAGGATTCGAGACGGGCCCAAAGGGCTTCTCGCTCGCGGGGCCGAAGTACTTCCGGCGGTTCCAGGAGACCTGCCTGGGATTCATCGAGCGGGATGGGGCCAACTTTTTCAAGTTCGACGGCCTGGCGCGCAGTGTGGATGAGACCGAGGCGATGCTGCGGTTGACGCGCTCGTTGCGGGGCGCCAAACCGGACCTGTTCATCAGCATCACAACCGGCACCTGGCCCTCGCCATTCTGGTTGTGGTATGGCGATTCGACGTGGCGCGGCGGAGGCGACATGGGTTTTCATGGCGCCGGATCGAAACGGGAGCAATGGATCACCTACCGCGACCTCGAGACCTACAAGGGAGTCGTGCGGAGCGGCCCGCTTTATCCGCTCAATTCGTTGATGACCCAGGGGTTCGCCCACGCCCGGTACGGCTCGGCGTCCGAGTGCGGCAACTCGGCGGCCGAGATTCGCAAGGAGTTGCGCTCCTTCTTTGCGTCGGGCACGTGCCTGCAGGAGTTGTATGTCACGCCCGCGATGATGTCGGCCGAGAATTGGGATGACCTCGCGGAAGCGGCGAAATGGTCGCACGCGAACGCCGATGTGCTGGTCGATACGCACTGGGTCGGCGGCGACCCGGCGAAAGGCGAGCCCTACGGGTGGGCGTCGTGGACGCCGCGCAAGGGCGTGCTCGCGTTACGGAATCCATCCGCGCAGGTCGCCAGCATCGAGGTGGATATTGGGCAGGCGTTCGAGCTGCCGCCCGGCGCCAAACAAGCCTATCGCTTGCGAAATCCGTGGGGGCGGCCTGGAGAGAATCGCGAAATCGAAGTGCGGGCCGGGGCGCCGCACACATTCGCGCTCGAGGCGTTCGAGGTAGCCGTCCTCGAGACAGGGAACTGAGACCTCTCCGCCGAGGGAGAAGCAAGGCTTACTTCGGGGGGAAGAGCCTTTGGAACTCGGGCATCGAGCGGAGGTTCAGGAAGCGCAGGTCGGTCGCCGCCATACTGTGAAGATTCGAGGCGGTGGGCGTGGTGATGAGGCGGTTATTGCTGAGCAAGACGGCGCGTTCAAGGGATTGCACGGCCACGTTGGTCATTCCGAGGATGGCTTGGGCGCCGGCCAGGTCGTACCAGACCTCGGCACTGTCCGGAGCGAGCACCACGAGCCGCCGCAGGACCGGCTCGACGCGCTGGTACTGGCCCAGGGTCACATAGGCGTTGGCAACCGAGAGGAGCGTGTTGACGTCCGCGTTGGTGCGGGCCACGACCTGATCGAGGACTTGGAAAGCGGCGTTGGTTCGCTGGAACTGCAGATACACGCTGGCCAGGTTGAAGGCCGCCTGCACGTTGTTCGAGTTGGTGCGGTACTGTTGTTCGTAGGAAGCGATCTGCCCCTGAATCTGAGCCATGTTAGCGATACCCTGCTGCATCCGGGTGAGCTGATCGATGAGGTTCGCCGTGAAGGGGCTCTCGGGATCGAACTTGCGGCAGGTCTCGGCCAGCAGAATGGCGTCCTCGAGCCGGCCCGGGATGCTGGCGAGCATGGTGACATAGCGGGTGACCGTTTCGGGGCTGTATGGGCAGAACGCGAAGGCCTGTTTGAAAGCGAAATCGCCTTCGCGGATGAGGCGGGCGCGTTCGACGGGGTTGTGGGTCTCGTTGATCCGCCAGGAGTAAAGGCCGGCGATCGAGTTGCGAAGTTTCGAGAACGCTTTTTGGGCGTCATTATCGCGCACAAACTTGGGATCGCCTTTGTAGCCCTTGAGATCGCCCCGGCGATAGACGCGCTCGACAAACTCACAGACCTCCTTGATGGGCGTGTCGTAGGTAATCCAGTTGCCGCAAAGGCGCTCGGAATAACGAGTCCAGAACTCGTGGTCTTTGCGCAGGATGTCTTCGGTCATCTCCGCCACGGGTTGGCGGTTGATTTTCATGATGATGCCGAAGGGCGTCAGGTGAGGGTACATCCACTCGAGCGGGAAACTCTCTTCGACAAAAAACTCGTTAGTCGGGTTCTTGTCGAAAATGACCTTCGTCAGGAGGCCGTTGATGGCCATCACGGCGACCTGCCCGGCGACCTGGACGCGGCCGTCCGGGGTGAAATTGACGAGCTCACCAGGGCGAATCTGCTTGGGTTCGTTCGGGAACTGGCTGTCGTGGTAGACGCGGCGCTGGGCATCGACGATGTAATCCTGAAACGACTTCTGCGAATCCTCGACCGAGGGGGTTGAAATCTCCGTAAGCGGGTACACACCCTCGCGCCGCCGGCGGTCTTCCACGGCCTTGCCGAACCCCGTAACAATCCGGTCGAAGGGAGCGACGATGTTGGTGAAACCGCCCACGAAACGCGCTAAGCCGCCAGTATGATAGGGCTCTCCTTTGTTCTTCTTTTCGAACTCCTTCTTGCCCAGGGCGATGTTCTGGAGATAGAGCACCGCGTCGCGCAGGAACGGCGGGTCATCCTGGGTGCTGCGATTGTAGTGCGCGCGGATGTAGTTGAGATACGTGCCGTCCGCCAGGGCGTTCTGGGTGATGATATAGACATCGCGCCGGTCAAACTGCGGGTCGCGGCGGTGCTGCGGCTTGATGAAGCTCTCGCAGAAGATCATGTAGGTGGGACAAAAGCGACCGGGGTCGGTGCCGCCGAACAGCACGGCGTTGCGGGTCATCTCCGGATAGATTCCCAGCGGAGGTGTGAACATGTCGTGCCCAAACCAGAAGCCGAAGATGTGCCCGCGTTGCTCGTTCTCGGCGATATGCGAAACCAACGGATAAAGCGGGATGGCGGCGAAGGCAGCCAGGATATAGACGCGTCGGACCTGGGTGCGATGGACCAGAATGACCCCGACGAAGCACAATGCCAGCAACAGGACCAGCACCGCGGCTACGATGCCGAGGACGGGCGCGGTAGCATAGGGGTGGGCAAGAACCTGCCGCAGTCCGCGGAAGATGAGCCCTAACCCCTGCCCGCCTGGGCCAGGCTCGGCATAGACCTCCTGGACGCGCGCCAGGAGATGATAGAGGGCCACGGCGGTCGCGGCGGCGCCACCATAGAGCGCGTAAGCGCGGGAACGCGCATACTGGGTGAAAAGCATCCCGCCGATCAAGGTCAGCCCGTAGCCAAGGAACATGGCGATGATCACATGCGAGGCCGTGAAGAACACCTTGGTCAGGTCCCGGCTCTGGCGATCGGTCATCGGGTTGAGCAGGATCAGCAACAAGAACGCGAGGCAGGCGTAGATGGCGGTGTTGCCGATGATCCAGGCACGCTCACGTTGCTGCATTCGGCGCAGGAAGAAAAACGGCGTGGCGGCCAGGAGCAGGAAGGTGAGGTGAAACTCGTCAATCGCCCCGTCGAAGTACATCTTGACCTGGAGGAAAAAGCGCAGGGGGTCCTGGAGGATGTTAGTGGGGTTGGTCTTCTCGTACTGGCCGCGCGTAAACGCGTGAATGAATCCATCGAACGTGCGCGGATAGGCCCAGTTCATCGGCGGGTTGGTGGCGCTGGTGATGGGCATGTAGAAATAGCAAAGCGCCCCGATCACCCAGGCCAGCAGCATGAGCAGCACGGCCTTATACTCCTTGGGCCAAAGCTCTTCGGTCTGGAAGGTCAGCCACGCCACACCGATGACCGAGCCGAGGCCGACGATATTGTAGATCACATAGAGGGGCGGATTGGCGTCGAAGGTCGTGAGGACCCCCATGCTTTTGAAGAGGAGGCCGGCCAGGTACACCGCTACGTTCCCCAGGAGCAGGTCGCGCCCGAGCTTGGGCTGTGCCGCCATGATGAGCACTTCCAAGCCCATAGCCGCCACGATCAGGGTTTGGTGATTGTTGAAACACATCCCAAACAGGAAGAAGGCCAGGTAGAGGTAGCGCCGTTGCTCCGGGGCGTAGAGCCAGCGCAACATGCAGCAGAGCACCCCCATGAGCGAGAGCACGCTCAGGGTATAGACCTCGACGATGACGGCCTGGCTCCACATGAAGCCGTTATACCCGATCGTGACCGCGGCCACGAACCCCGACACCACGCACAACAGGTTCTCGGTCCGACGCTCGATCTGGCGCAGGTCCTCGATCCCCTCGAGGATCATGCTGCTGCCCCGGGAAACGACCAAGCCAACCAGACCGTTGGCCAGGGCGGCCGCAACCGCCGACGAGACGGCCACGCGCCAAGCCACGTTCGAGAACGGCAGGAGCACGGTGAAAAGCCACGAATAGACCGTCCACACCGGGTAGCCGGGCGCATGGGGAACGCCGGCGTAAAACGAGCCCACCGCCAACTCACCGCTATCCTCGAGAGTCAGGTCCGGCGCCAGGGTCGCCAGGTAGCCGACCAGTGTAAGAAAAGTCGTAAGGCCGAACGTGAGCCAATCGATCTTCCGGAAAAGAGGCGGGCGCGCCGGCGGCGCGGGGACCGGCGCGGTGAGGGCGCCCGCTTTCGCAGGGGCGGGCTTGGCTGCCTTGGGAGGTCTGGCCTCGGCCGAGGCGGGCCCGCCGGCGGGCTCCTGGCCCTTGGCAGGCCTGGGTTTTCCGTTGCTCATTGATTACCAGCGCAGATGATTCGTTCCCGTTCGCGGGAAAGACCGGTTACTTGACCCGAAAGCCTCCTCGTTTGTCCATCCCAATCTGGGGGCGGGCCAGGCGTTCAAGTAACTGTGCCAGCCAGCCGGAACATACGCCGCGTAGAACTGGTTGCTCAGGCCAGCGATCAGGAGAGGCGCGGGAGCGCCCTCGCCGAGGCCGCCGAAGGGGGCGGTGCGCTGATTGGCCACCATGAAAACCAGCATCAGGGCGACGGTTGCCGGCGTGAGCCAGCGCAGCACCTCCCCCAAGCCGGGCAACCTGGTCCGCGCGTGGGCCCGGGGAGCGCGCCAGAAAAGCCGTTCTCTAACCCTCGGCGGCGGTTGGCGCGGCGTCCAGGAGCGCAGTTGCTCCTCGAGCTGGTTCCAGGGGTTCTGATTCGATTCGTGCATAACCTTTTCCTTCCAAGCAGGCCTTGAGCTTCCGCAAGCCGTAGCGGAAGCGGCCCGCGGCTGTGTTGGGTGAGATGCCGAGGAGCTCGCCGATGTTCTCGAACGTGAGGTCGTGCCAAATCTTCAGGACGATGACCTCGCGTTGATCGGCGGGCAGGCCGGGGAGCGAGCGCATGGCGGCCTCCTCGGCTTCCGTGGTGGCGGCGCCCGGGTCGAACCAGCGGCGTGACTCGAACTCGCGCGCCAGGCGCCGCCAGAGATTTCGCCGGTAGTTCAGCGCCCGGTTCCGGAACGCGCGGACGAGGTAATGCGCCGGGTTGCCAGGCGGTTGAGCCAGTTTGAGCAGGGCCAGAAAGGTGTCCTGCAGCACGTCCTCGGCCTCGAGGTGGCCTAGTCCCAAGGCGCGCCCATAAAGCAGGAGGCTGGCGGCTCGTTCATCATAGAGCCGCTCACACCAGCCCGCGCCCGTCCGCGCCTCGTCATTCATCGCGTCACCCAAGAGACACCAAAAGGTTTGAATTTGTATAACCGCCGCCGCGCACAAGCCAGCCGGGAGCGAGCCGGCAGCTCATTGGCACTGGGGACACACCCCAAAGAACTCGAGCTTGTGCGTGACCGATCCGAAGCCATGCTCTTTCGCGATCTGCCGCTCCCATTCAACCGGAAAACAGTCGGCGATTTCAACCACCGAAGCGCACACCGTGCAGACCAGGTGGTGATGATGACCGTCGTCCCCCTCCCGCACCAACTCGAACCGAGCCACGCCGTCACCGAAGTCGAAGCGCTTGACCATGCCCAGCCGTTCGAGCAGGTGAATCGCGCGGTAGATGGTGGCCAGGTTGCAGTCGCTTGGCGGCAGCGCCCGCCAAATCTCCCGGTTGCTCAACGGATGGCGCTGCCGCCGCAGCAGGTCCAGAATGGCCTGCCGCGGACCGGTGACCTTGCGCGCGCGGGCACGGAGCCGTTCGGTCAGGTCCGCGAGTGACTCGGGGCGGTGGGAATGGGCGTCGCAATGGGCTTTCATCGTGGAGACGCGCGTTGGGCTAGCGCCGCCAGCGGCTCAAGACCAGGCTGCCAAGGAACAAGGTGATCCCCGTCAGCACGATGGCAGGTCCACAAGGGACGTTGAATTCGGAAGCGAGCAGAGTGCCCCCCAGGCCGCCAAGAAGGCCGAACAACAGGCTGAGCAGAATCTGCTGGCGCAGGTTGTGGCTGAGGTTGCGGGCGGCGGCGGGTGGAATCACGAGCAGCGAAGTGACGAGGATGATCCCCAGCAGGCGGATGCTGACCGCCACGGTGACCGTGAGCAATAAGACGGAGATGTAGTTGAGTCGGCGGACGGGCACGCCGCAGACCTGCGCGATCTCTTCCTGGGCGGTGATCAACGCGAGCTGGCTAAGGTGCCCGAACGCGGCGCCCCCTACTCCGACCAGCAGCGCGGCGGCCAGCCAGACGTCGGCGGCGCTCACCGCAAGGATGTCGCCAAAGAGGAAACGGTGGATGTCGCCGGTGCTGGCGCGCAGCAGGCTCAGCAAAATGATGCCCACCGAGACCGACCCGGCCAGCAGCAGCGCCATGATCGTGTCGGTAAGCAACTCGGTCCGTTCCTTGAGCCAGAGGATCGCGGCCGCCACCGCCAGGCCCACGCCGATCATCGGGAGGGTTGGCTCGGAGAGTCGCAGCCAGTACCCGACCGCCACCCCCGCCAAGGCGGCGTGCGCCACCGTGTCGCTGAAGAACGCCATGCGCCGGGCCGTGACGAAGACCCCGAGCAACGCGCAGAGTGGGGCCAGCAGCAGCGCCGCCAGCAACGCCCGCTGCATGTAGGGCTCAGTGAACATGGTCCGGGTGGCCGTGCTCGCCATCGTGGTCATGGTGGTGGTGGTAGGGCGCCACGTGCAGGCCATACGCCGCCTTCAAAGAGTCGGCGTTCATCACCACCTCGGGCGGGCCCTCGCAGCAAATGACCTGGTTCAGGGCGTACACCCGGGTGGCGTGACGGCAGACCATGGCCAGATCGTGTGAGACCAGCACGACCGTCATGCGATAGCGGCGGTGGACCTCGGCAATGACCTCGTAAAAAGTCTGTTCGCCCGGCGTATCGACCCCGGCGGTGGGTTCGTCCAGCAGCAGGAGGTCAGGCCTCAGCAGCAAACTGAAGGCAATGAGCACGCGTTGGAGTTGTCCGCCCGAGAGTTCCGCCAGGGGCAGGCCCAGCAGGGGCGCGACGCCCAACTCTTCGATCAAGCCCCCCAAGGCCTGGTCCGTGCTCTCGCGGCGGCGCCAGAACCAATGGCGTGTCTCAGCGGAACGCAACGCCAGAAACTCACGCACGCTCAGGATGAAGCTGCGTTCGAAGCCCAGCCGTTGGGGGACGTACCCGACTCGATGCAGGACCGAGCGCAGATCGGTTCGACCGAAGAGGCGCACCCGGCCGCTGTCGAGCTTCTGCAAGCCCAGCAAACAACGGAGAAGCGTGGTCTTGCCCGAGCCGTTGGGACCGATCAATGCCACCATCTCGCCTCGAGCGAGGCGGAGATCGACACCCGACAGCGCGGGGCGTCCCTGAAAGTTCACCCGGACCCGCTCGGCTTCGACGACGAACTCAGACTCAGAGCGGGGCACTGATGCCTCGCCTCGGGGGACGCAGGAGGAGTTCATTGCAGGCGTCTGGTTTGGGCTGGATCCTGGAGGCCCGCCTTGAGCGACGCGGCATTGCACCGCATCCCCTGCTCATACATGTCGGCGGACAGGGGCCCGGTCTCGAGCGGGTCCAACTCGGTGAGGGTGAGGCCGGTGTCACGGGCGATCTGCCTCGGGAGCGACGAGCGCGACCGAGGCTCCGTGAAGATCACGGCAACCCCGCCGCGCCGGATGGCGTCATACACCCGCCGCACGTCCCGGGGCGAGGCCTCGACCTCCGGCGCTGGCTCGATGACGGCCGCCAAACTCAGCCCGTAGCGCCTCACAAAGTACGGAAACGCATCGTGCAACGTAACGAACCTGCGGCCCTTGACCGGGCCGAGTTCGGTGCGAATCCACTCGTCCAATTGGCGCAACCGCCGCACGTAAGCCGCGGCGTTTTGCTCGTAGCGCGCGGCCCGAGGGGGGTCGGCGCGTCGCAGGACATCCAGCAGGTTCGTAACCGCGTGCGCCGCCAGCAGCGGGTCCAGCCACACGTGCGCGTTGAACCTGGCGAGGCCGCCTGGACCGTCCTCCGGCTTGCGGCTCCCGCCCCCGGCTTCCGCGCCGGCAGCAGGAATGAGCTCCGCGTCTAACCCCGCCGCCAGCTCGACCACCGCCGGCCGGCGTCCGCCCTCGAGCGCCCGCCAGGCTCGAGGCAGCCACGCCTCGAGCCCCAGCCCGTTGACAACCAGCAGGTCCGCGGCGCGGAGCCGTTGGAGATCAGGCGCGCTGAGCTGAGAATCGTGAGGTCCCGCCGAGCCCGAGGTCAGGTTGCTCACTTCGGCGGCATCACCCGCCACATTCACCGTGAAACAATAAGCCGGGGGAAAACTCGTGACGATCCGGACCTGCTGGGCCCCCATGACGACCGCCGCGCCATGGCCTGCGGCGCCCCAGAGCAGGACCAGCAGGAGGCCGACTAGACCCCGCCCGCCTCGCGCGAGCCACCCCGAGGGCCCGCACGAAACGGATCGCGCCCAAGCCGGATGCACGTCCAGGGACCTGCCAGGGGCCTTGCCGAACCCCGGGGATGCCGCCGAGGCCGCGCGGCAGGAGGGGCCGGCAGATGGGCCGGAGGCGCGACGAGTCATCGAGGGAAGGTAGTGGGCGGGGCAGCGTATTGCAAATGATTTGCAATTAGCGACCCAACTAAAAGCCGCCCAGGCCAGCCCGGGCGGCGAAAACGGTCGCAAGCTACTTCATCAACAGCATCTGGCGCGCGCGCTTCACCGAGCGCGTGAGTTGGCGCTGGTAGTGGGCGGGCAGGCCGGTGTACTTGCGGGGCAGAATGCGTCCGGCATCGGTCACGAACTGCCGCAGCAGGGTGACGTTCTTGTAGTCGAGCGCATCGACGGTGAAATCGATCTTGGGCTTGGGCCGCGGCATCCGCACTTCGGTGCCGGTCGAGCCTTTGCCGCGGGAGCCGCGGCCGCCGGAGGGACGATCGAGATTGGTCTTGCGAGGCATAGGGGGTTACTTGATTTCGCGGTGCAGCGTGTGCCGGCGAAGGAAGCGGTTATATTTGATGAGTTCGACCTTCTCCGTTTGCAGCTTCTTGTTGCGGGAGGTCGTGTAGCGGGAGGGGGACTTGCCCTCCTTGCGGGCCTCGGTGCACTCGATCGTTACCAATTCTCTGGGCATGGCTTATTCCTTTTCCTTCACGGGTTTCTCCTCTTCCTCGACTTCTTCTTCGACTTCGGGCGCGCCCACGGTATCGACGGTGCCCAGGGCGCCGAGGCGGCGCTGCCGGAGGGCGCCCTCGCGTTCGAGTTGGGCCTGGGCCTCGACGGTGAAGCGGGTCCACGGGATTGCCTCGAGGCGGGCCTTCGGGATGGGGCGGCCCGTGAGTTCGCAGGTGCCGTAGGTGCCGCGCTGAATGCGCTTGAGGGCCTCCTCGATCTCGTAGATCGCGTCCTGGTCGGAGGAGAGCAGGCTCAAGGCAAAATCGCGGTCGAAATTGTCCGTGCCCGAGTCCGCCATGTGGAGGCTGTAGCTATCCATTTCCTCGGCGGACTCCTTGGCCAGGCCGCTCATCTGGTTCATCAACCGTTCGCGCAGCTCGACGAGGTTCTTATAGTACTTCTGCCATTCGGATCGAACGTTCGGTTGGGCGTCCGGCGCGGCGAGGACAGGCGTCGAGCCCAGAATGGCGGCGGCCGTGGCGGAGCCGACGGCACGGGTCTTGCCGCCCACAGGCGCGGAGGCCTTTTTCAAGGTCGGTTTCTTCGTTGTCACAATTCGATTTGCTGCGGTGTGCTCAAAACAAAAATTGATCCACTTGACGGCGCCGGCGGGGCCCGCGCCCTGGTCAAGGGCCGGTGAATGTAGCAAAGCCGAGCAAAAGTGCCACAACAATTTTCAGGAAAATCGGCTGCGGTCAAAACGCAAAGGCTAACCCTTCTCGATGCAGGCGTAGGCGTTGTGGTTATGGATGCTCTCGAAATTCTCGGCCTCGACTTTGTACCAGGTCACCTCGGGGTGGGCCTTCAACCGCAAGGCGACGTTCCGAACCAGGTCTTCCACGAACACCGGGTTCTCGTAGGCGCGCTCGGTGACGGCCTTCTCGTCCTGGCGTTTGAGCAGGGAGAACAGTTCGCTGCTGGCGCTCTCCTCGACGATGGCGATGAGGTCCTCGATCCAGATGGCCTTGCGCGAGCGAATTTGGACGGTCACCACCCCGCGCTGGTTGTGGGCGCCATGATTGCTGATCGCCTTCGAGCAGGGACAGAGCGTCGTGACGCCCGCGATCACGGTAAGAACGAAATCGATTTCCTGGCCACAGGCCGTGGCGACAAATCGGGCCGTGTAATCCATGAGCCCGCTCAGACCGGAAACGGGCGCGACCTTCTCGAGAAAGAACGGGAACTCCATCTCCAGATGCGCGGTGGCGGAATGGAGCTTGCGCTGCATGGCGAAGAGGATGTCGGGGATGTTCTCGACATGAACGATCGCGCCGTGCGCGTTGAGGACCTCGAGGAAGCGGCTCATGTGCGTGCCCTTGAATTCCTTGGGCAAATCCACGTACATGCCAATGGTGGCGATCGTGTTCTGGGTCGAGTGAGCCTTGTCGCGGATTTGGATCGGGAAGCGCAGGCCCCGGACACCGACTTTGTCGATGGGCAGTTCGCGGTGGTCGCGTTCGCTCTGTTTGTCCTGGAGCCTGGCTTTGCCAGGCGTCTGCGCGGCCTCCCGCGGCGCGGCCGGCGCCAAATCAGAATTCCGAATCATGGCCAACGGTAGCAGTCATTCCCGGTTTTGCAACGCGTTTCGCCGCGCGCTCCGCGCGGCGTGGCTAGCCGGCTTCCGCGACAACCCGGAGCATCTGGTTGCCGCCTCGTTGCAGCTCGTAGGCGACGGGAACGATCTCACTCCCCCACCCCGCCTCCGCCAATGCGAACCGGACCGGGTCCATGTGGGGCGACCTCTGACCGCCGAGGGTCAGCAGCGGAAACACGCGAACCTCGCGAGCAACGCGGCAGAGCTCCAGGAGCGCCCGCTTGTGAAATGCCTCAGAAAGCAAATCCGAGTAGAGAAAGATCAAGTGCGAGCAGACCGCGAGGCCGAATGAGCCCGGCCCGAACGGCAGCGAAGGGAGTTCTCCCACCGCGTAGCGCGGCGGGCACGGACGCAAGCTGTAGTCGGCGAGGAAGCGTTCCAGCGCGGCGCGCCGCGTTGCCCTGAGGTCGTCCACATCGCGGTGGAACGTCCAACTCCAGTCTCCAGGTGAGGCACGGACCTGCGCCATCATGGGCTCGACCACGGCCTGGAAGCGGGCTTGAATCTCGCTGCCGGCAAAGCGGTAGATTGGATCGACCGAGACCGCGCGAAGGCCCGTGGCCGCCAGTTCGGCTACAAACGAAGCCGGGCCCCCGCCACAATCCAGCACGCCGTCGGCGAGGTCCACGGGCCGCAGGTTGAACATGGCATCGTATTCGCGGCGGGTGCGGCCCCAGGGGACGATCTGGTCGAGTGAAATGGCCATGCGACGGATGATATTAGGCAGGGGCGCTCCCGCACCTTGGGGGAAGCGGCGCTGCGCGCAGACGGGCGGGCGTGGGATCCAGGCACGTCACCGGGCAGGAGGGGGGATTCGTTCGAGTTGTCCGTCCGGGCCGACGCGCAGGCGGGTGCCGCTCGGGAGACCTTCGAGCGGTTGAGCGAGTTCCGCCTCGGGAGCGGTGCCCTGCCGGTTGATCGCGTAGCGTTCGCCGGCGACGGTCTGCCTCCAGAAGCCACGGAGCAGGTAGGGCGCCAGGTCGTCGGGCTTCAACTCGCGCGTCTCACCGGAGGAATGGCCGTCGAGCCAGTACGCCTTGGCCCGCTCGATTTCGCGCAACCGCCCCTCGATGCGAACCAGGGGCGGAGGTTCGAGGGGGGTCTTGCGGAGGAGCACTTGGCGCACAACCAGCCAACCGCCACCGAGCAGCGCCAGCAACACCGCCAGCCAGATCAAACGCGCGCGGGACATGACGCGACGAACGAAGGCGCCAGCCTCATCAGCCCGGCTTACGCAGTCTCGACTCCCACGTCAAGAAAGGCTCCAGCCGTCCCGGTAGGGCGGATGCACGTGCGCGTTGGCCGCTTCGTGGTTGGTGAATCGGGCGTTGGCATCGTCCCACCGCAGGGTCTGTCCGGGGAACCGGATGGCGATCGCGCCGAGCAGGGCAACCTGGGTGAGCGGCCCGCCGTAGCCGAAGTTCGAGCCGGCCTGGCGACCGGAGCGGATCGCGTCGAGCCAGTCCCACGCATGGTTCTTCACCCGGGTGATCTTCTCCGGGGGCGTGTTCTTGCCCGAGTACTGGTCCATGACGCTGTCCGGGAGCAACCGGCAGCCGCCGGCGCCATGGGAGCCATGAACGATCATGCCTTTATCTCCGAAAAGGATGGCCCCAGTCCCTGGCACTTTGTCCTCCGCCGGCATGTCCGCGGGCTTAGGAATAGTGGTCTTGCCGTCATGCCAGACGAGTTTCACGGGGCCGCGCTGGCCCTTGGCCGGAAACTCGAAAGTGATCTGGGTGCCGGGTGGATAAGTCAGACCATGCTTTACCGGGTCATACTCCGTGACCTCGGCAAGTACGGTAGCCGGGGCCCCGAGGTCCAACGCCCAGAAGGAGGGATCGATCACGTGGCAGAACCAGTCGCCGACGGTGCCGGTGCCGAAGGGCAGCCAGCCGCGCCAGTTCCAGTGGACCCAAAACGGGGTGTACGGACGGAACGGGACCGGTCCGATCCAGAGATCGTAGTCGAGGCTCTTGGGGACCTCGTAGGATTGGCCAAGCTTGTCCAGGTTCCGGAGTTGGCAGTACACCTCCTTGAAGGCGTCGCAGCCGGCATGCACGGTATGCACCTGGCCCACGGCGCCGGCCCAGACCCATTCGCAGAGCCGCCGGATGGTCCCGCTGGAATGGCCCTGGTTGCCCAGTTGCGTCACGACCTTGTGCTTGCGCGCGGCGGCGGTGAGTGCGCGCACCTCATGAACGCTGTGAGCCAGGGGCTTCTCACAATAGACATGCTTGCCATGTTTCATCGCCTCGAGCGCGATCACGGCATGTGTGTGGTCGGGTGTGCCAATGACAACCGCGTCGAGGTCCTTGCCCATCTTCTCGAGCATCACCCGGAAGTCCTTGAACCGTTTGGCGTTGGGGTACTGCGCGAACTTCTTGCCCGCGTAGCCTTCGTCCACGTCGCAAAGCGCGACGATGTTGTGGCCCTCGCCCGCGACCGCGTCGATGTCCGAACCGCCCTGGCTGCCGACGCCGATGCCGGCCACGTTCACCCTCTCGTTGGGCGACGCGCCGTCTGCCCCGAAGAGGCCCGGCGGGGCGAGTTGAAACAGGACGACGCCGGCGCCGGCGCGGCGAAGAAAGCGCCGACGGTTCAGGATGGGTGCTGGGGATGTCTTCATATCGACTTTGATTTTGTTGCTGACTTTGCACGAACCCGGTGGAAGGTAAAGCCTGTTATATGCAACCCGTGCTGAGAACCGTCCATGGACAGCCCTCCTGGCGATTCGCGTCCGACACGGTCGAGGCTTACCTCACGAGGCTGGGCGGCCACCTGGGTCCGGTCACGTTCGATCGGCGGGGACGGAGGTTCCAGCCCTACGCTGTCGCCCCGTGGGCCGAGGAGGCCACGGACCCCAGACTGCCGCCGATTCTCAAGGTGCTGCGTGGCGACTTCTTCTGCCTGCCCTTTGGGGGCAACACGAAGGCTTTCGGCCGCGAACGCCATCCCATCCACGGTGAAACCGCCAACGCCAAGTGGAGACTCGACGGTTTCGTGAGCACCCGGGGAACGCACACGGTCGCCTTGAGTTTGCGCACGCGCCTGCGCAGGGGGACGGTCGAAAAACGCATCACGCTCGTGGACGGACACAACGCCGTGTACTGCCGGCACCGGGTCCTCGGGATGAACGGCCCCATGTGCTTCGGTCATCATGCCATGCTTCGGTTCCCCGACCGGCCCGGGAGCGGGTTGGTATCCACCAGCCGGTTCGTTTACGGCCAGGTTTTCCCCGAGCCCGCGGAACAGCCCGAGCAGCGGGGTTATTCCCTCCTCAAGCCAGGCGCCGAGTTCGTCAGGCTGGAGTGCGTGCCAACGATCACAGGCGAGACCACGGACCTGAGCCGTTACCCCGCGCGCCGCGGGTTCGAGGACATCGCGATGGTCCTGAGCGACCCGGAAGTGCCGCTGGCCTGGACAGCCGTGGCGTTCCCGAAGGAACGGTTCGTCTGGTTTGCGCTGAAGGACCCGCGAGTCTTGCGCGGGACCATCTTCTGGCTCTCGAATGGTGGCCGGCATTATTCGCCTTGGAACGGCCGGCACCTGAACGTGATGGGCCTTGAGGAAGTGACATCGTTCTTCCATCCCGGCCTGGCCGAATCGGTGAGGCCGAATACGTTGCGGGCGCGGGGCTTTCCGACCTGTGTCGAGCTCAGCCCTACGAACCCGTTCATCGTCAGCTATATCATGGCGGTCGCCCAGGTCCCCGCCGGCTTCGATCACGTGGCGGCCATCGAACCGGGGGCAACGGGCCAGACCGTGCGGATCGTGTCCGCCAATGGCAAGTCGGTGACGACTCCCCTGGATGCTGGCTTCCTGCAGCGCGGCGGGTGACCACGAGCCTGGACATCGAGCAGACCGACGACCTGCTGGCGTACCTTCGATCGACCGGACGCCTGGCGGCCCATGAGCCGGCGCGGGCGCAGGTGCTGGCCGGCGGCGTCTCGAACCGGACTGTGCTGCTGAGCCGTGGCGGCGAGCCAGCCTGGGTGCTCAAACAAGCGCTGCCCAAGCTGCGCGTGGCGGTCGAGTGGTTCAGCCGGCCCGAGCGGATCCAGCGGGAGGCGCTCGGGTTGCGCTGGCTCGAGCGGCTGCTGCCGCCAGGCGCGGTCCCGAGGTTCGTGTTCGAGGATCACGACCACCATCTGTTGGCGATGGAGGCCGTGCCCTTGCCGCACGACAACTGGAAGACGCTGCTTCTCGAGGGCCGCTTGGATCAAAGCCACGTCGAGCAGTGCGCCCGCCTGCTGGCTGGGATTCACCGCGAAGCGGCGGCCCGGCAGGCGGAGTTGGCCCCTTTATTCGCCAGCCGCGAGTTCTTTGAATCGCTCCGGCTCGAGCCGTACTACGGCTACACGGCTTCCCAGGTTCCGGAGGCAGCGAACTTTTTGCATGCGTTAGTGGCCGACACCCGCGCCTGCCAGATCACGCTGACGCATGGCGATTTCAGCCCGAAGAACATGCTCCTCCGCAACGGGCAATTGGTGCTTCTCGATCACGAAGTGATTCACTGGGGGCACCCGGCGTTCGACGTGGGATTCCTGCTGACGCACCTGCTCAGCAAGGCGCATCATCTCGAACGGTTGCGAGCGGCCTTCGGCGAGGCGGCCCGCCGGTTCTGGCAGACCTATCGCGTCGCTCTCGGCCCCGAGCCCTGGACTGATGCGCTCGAGCAGCCTGCGGTCCGTCACACACTCGGCTGCCTCCTGGCCCGCGTCGCGGGGCGGTCGCCGCTCGAATACCTGGGCCCGGCTGAGCGGGCCGCCCAGCGTGAGGCGGTGGTGCGGGTCCTCGCCGCCGCGCCGCGGTCGATCGACGACCTGAGTCATCTGTTCTTGTCATGTCTTGCATCAAACAACTGACTGCGCTCGAGATCCTTGACAGCCGCGGACGCCCGACAGTCGCGGCGGCGTGTGAGCTGGCCAGTGGCGCGCGCGCCGAAGCGTCGGTGCCCTCGGGGGCCTCGACCGGGACAGCCGAGGCCCTCGAACTCCGGGACGGCGATGCCCAGCGCTACCGCGGGCTTGGTTGCCGGAAGGCCGTAGCCCATGTCCGGGGGGACATCAACACCGCGCTGGCGGGGCGTGAATTTGCTTCGCAAGCCGAACTGGACCGCACGCTGCTCGAATTGGACGGCACCCCGAACAAGTCGCGGCTCGGAGCGAACGCGCTGCTCGGAGTGTCGCTGGCGTTCGCGCGCGCGGTGGCCGCCGAACGCGGGGTGCCGCTCTACGAGCAGTTCGCGATCATGCTCGGCGAGCGTCCGCGCTTTCTGCCGCGTCCCACCATCAACCTCTTCAGTGGCGGGAAGCACGCGGGTGGCCAAGTCTGCATTCAAGATGTCCTGGTGGTGCCACTGGCGGCCGCCACCATGGATGAGGCGCTGGCCGTGACCTGGGCGGTCTTCCAATGCGCGGCCGAGTTGACCCAGCGCAAATACTCGGTGCGCGCCTTGCGCGCCGACGAGGGCGGGCTCGCGCCGCCCTTTCCGAACCCGGAGCGCATGATCGAGGACGCGCTGGAAGCCATGCGATTAGCGGGGTTCACGCCGGGCAGGGAGGCGGCCCTGGCGGTGGATGTGGCCGCCAGCCATTTTTACCGCGACCGCCGCTATCACTTCGATGGCCAGGCCCTCTCTGGGCTCGAAATGATCGGGCGGCTCGCGGCCTGGTTGCGCGCGTATCCGATCGTCAGCCTCGAGGACGGCCTGGCGGAGGACGATTGGGAGCATTGGCCGCGGCTGAGGCAGGCGGCGGCGGGCGCCGCACTGGTGCTGGGCGACGACCTGCTCTGCACGCACCCGGGGCGCATTCGCCGGGCAATCGAGAGCAGGGCCGCGGATGCGCTCTTGCTGAAGGTCAATCAGGTGGGGACGTTGAGCGAGGCGGCGGAGGCCTGCGGGCTGGCGCGGGCAGCGGGTTGGAGCGTAACGGTCAGCGCGCGCAGCGGTGAGACCGAGGATAACTGGCTTGCCGACCTGGCGGTCGGTTGGGGCGGAAACCAGATCAAGATCGGGTCGATCACTCAGTCCGAGCGTTTGGCGAAGTATAACCGGCTCCTCGAGATCGAGGCGCGCACGCGCTGGCCGCTTCAGCCCTGGCCCAGGGGGACGGCCTAATGGTTGGACTACAAGCGCGGCACAGCCTAAAGGCCGGACTACAAGCAAGCGGGGCGCGGCCTAAAGGCCGGACTACGAGCGTGGGGCGGCTTGACGGGGGGATCGGGTGCGCTTATCGTGGTTTCACTCTCGGGGAGCCTACCGGACCCGCTTGGCGGGCCGAAGGCTGAGAGGGTGGCGCTCGAGCGCTGCCGACCCGTCGAACCTGATCCAGGTAATGCTGGCGTAGGAATCGCCTCGTTCGGCCTTCCTCGCCGGGTTGGGTTCTGCGCGTGCGCCTTGCAGCAACGTTCGGCTCCGCCGCACGACCTGATTCTATGATCGCGACCAAAGACTCGTTCGAACCGCACAGCACCGACGCCTGGCCGGACGCCGCGCGCGTGTACGTGGCCGGGAGACTCCATCCGGACCTGCGCGTGCCTATGCGCGAGATCAGCCTGCGCCCCACCAAAAGCCCGGCGGGCCGCACCGAGCCGAACGAGGCGGTCCGGGTCTATGACACGAGCGGCCCGTGGGGCGACCCGAGCTTTGGAGGCACGGCAACCGAGGGCCTCCCGCCTCTGCGTCAGGGGTGGATCGTGGCGCGTAATGACACCGTCGAGTACGCGGGACGCCCTGTGCGACCGCTGGATGACGGCTACCTCTCGGAAGCGCACGGGCAGGCAGTGGGCGCGCGCGGAGGCGACCCGCGGCCTGCGCGCCAGTTCCCCGGCTCGGGCCGCCGCCCCCTTCGAGCCAAGCCGGGGCGCGCGGTCACCCAACTCGGCTACGCGCGCCGGGGAATCATCACCCCGGAGATGGAGTTCATCGCCATCCGCGAGAACATGGGTCGAGACGCCGCGTTTGCCGCCGTTGAGAATAAGAACGCGACCCGCCAGGTGCTGAATCAGCAACATCCCGGGCAGCCTTGGGGGGCGGCCATCCCGCGGCACATCACGCCGGAGTTCGTGCGTGACGAAGTGGCACGCGGGCGGGCGATCATCCCGGCCAATATCAACCACCCCGAACTCGAGCCCATGATCATCGGGCGCAATTTCCTGGTGAAGATCAATGCCAACATCGGCAATTCGGCCGTCGCCTCGAGCATCGAGGAGGAGGTCGAGAAGATGCGCTGGGCGATCAAGTGGGGCGCGGACACCGTGATGGACCTTTCGACGGGCCGGAACATCCATGCCACGCGCGAGTGGATTCTGCGCAACTCACCGGTGCCCATCGGCACGGTGCCCATCTATCAAGCACTCGAGAAGGTGGGCGGGCGGGCGGAGGAACTCACCTGGGACGTTTTCAGCGACACCCTCATCGAGCAGTGCGAGCAGGGCGTCGATTATTTCACGATCCACGCGGGTGTGCTCCTGCGCTACATCCCGCTGACCGCGCGCCGCGCCACCGGGATCGTCTCCCGCGGCGGCTCGATCCTCGCCAAATGGTGCCTGGCGCATCATCGGGAGAACTTCCTTTACACGCACTGGGATGACATCTGCGAGATCATGGCCGCCTACGACGTGAGTTTCTCGATCGGGGACGGTTTGCGTCCGGGCTCGATCGCCGATGCGAACGACGAGGCGCAATTTGCGGAGTTGCACACGCAAGGCGAGTTGACACGGCGCGCCTGGGCGCGGCAGGTGCAGGTGATGAACGAAGGTCCGGGCCATGTGCCCATGCACCTGATCCAGGAGAACATGGAGAAGCAGCTCGAGTGGTGCCACGAAGCGCCCTTCTACACGCTCGGCCCCCTGACCACCGACATTGCTCCAGGCTACGATCACATTACCAGCGCCATCGGCGCGGCGATGATCGGCTGGTACGGCTGCGCGATGCTCTGTTACGTGACACCCAAGGAACATCTGGGCCTGCCCAACAAGAAGGATGTCAAGGATGGTGTGATCGCCTACAAGATCGCGGCCCACGCGGCCGACCTGGCCAAAGGGCACCCCGGGGCCCAGTATCGCGACAACGCCCTGAGCAAGGCGCGCTTCGAGTTCCGCTGGGCGGATCAGTTCAACCTGAGCCTCGACCCGGATACCGCCCGCGAGTTTCATGACGAAACGCTTCCGCAAGAGGGCGCCAAATCCGCCCACTTTTGCTCGATGTGCGGGCCGCATTTCTGCAGCATGAAGATCACCGAGGACGTTCGCCAATACGCCGCGGCGCATGGTTTGTCGGAAGAACAAGCTCTCCAGGAGGGCATGGAACAGAAGTCCCGCGAGTTTGTGCAACAAGGCGCCGAGCTTTACCCCAGCGCCGGCTAAGGGCGGGGGCGTGCCGGTCTAGGCGAAGCACCTCGGTCCCCTCGCCTCTCGATCGATGCGGACCCGAGGACCCGAGACCCGGGCTTGTAACGTCTGAACTGACAAGGCCCTGTGGTGCATCGGGAACAGCCCATACAAGTGATGCGACGCACACATCCAGGCTCGGCGGAGCCCGACGCCCCGCCGAACCATCGGCCGGCTAGGCTGAGCCTAACGCGACTCCTCGCGAGCTCACTGTTGTACCTCGCCTGGCAGGGTTTGCCGGCCGATGGCACGATGCGCCTGGAACATTTCGACCAAGAACCCGCCAACTGGGAAGGCGTGAACAACCGGGGCAAGCACTTTTCTCCCCGGACGGTAACCCAGTGGCGGACTCCCAATTCCCTCGTCGTACGCGTGAATGCGCGCGGCGAAGGGGCCCATTGCCACGTCGAGTACGGCACGAGCCAATGGCGGGCGGGCGCCGGTGTGATCGGCGAGATCGTGCCCGGGCAGTGCATCGACGCCCGGATGGTGCCCAGCGACAAGCCGCACGTGTGGACCCTCGATTGCGACCCACAGGCCGCCGAAGGCCGCGGCGTTCTGACCTTGACCCTCGACGGCGTCACAACCCGTTGTGAGTTCGATCGCGAGCATCGGGCCGAAGGCGCCACCTTCACCCACTTTGGACTGCTGCCCGTGCTCAAGAGCTGGGAGCTCGAACCCGGAGACCAAACCCGGGGCGCCAGGTTCGACCGCTTCGGCATCTGCACCCCATGGATCGACGGCAATAGTGTGACGGCGTATTTTGACGACCTGGCCTATGCCTGCGCACAGGACCCAGCGGCGGCACCGCGCTGAGTTGCGGGCTCAAGCGCCATCGCTGGTCCCGCCTTCGAACGCCGGACCTGCGGCGGCCTATCCGGAAGCCTCCGCTCGCCGTGCGAGGAGCCAAAGCACGTCGGCCAGGCGGTTCAGATAGACGACGATCTCGGGATTGGTCCCGGGCTCGAGCTCGCGCAGGGCACACGCCCGGCGTTCGGCGCGGCGGCACGTGACGCGAGCAAGGTCCAGCGCCGCGGCGGGCATGTTCGCGCCGGGCAGTGCCCAGCCCTTGACCGGCGGCGCGTGGGCTTCCAGTTCGGCAACGAGGGCGTCGAGACCGCCTGTCAGAGCGGCCCCGACCCGCTTGAAGCCATCGGCTGCGTAGCGTGGCAGGTCGGCTGGGTCGGTGGCCAACTCGCCCATCAGGATAATGAGGTCCTCCTGGATGTGTTGCAGCCGGGAGCGGAGCGCGTCCGCCGCCGCGGCGGCGCGAGCCAGGCCCAGGGCCGCGCTGAGCTCATCCACGCAGCCATAGGCCTCGACACGGGGATGCGATTTAGGGACACGGCGATTGTACATCAGGCCCGTGGCGCCGGAGTCGCCGGCTTTCGTCGAGATGCTCATCGCGCCATGACAGAGTTTGGCTCGCCCTCACCGCCGTCCTCTCGGCCGGGAGAAGGTGGGCACGAGCGGCCCGAGCCTAACGGCCAGGCGAGGGGGTCACAAGGCAATTGACGCTCCCCGCGCTCGTCCTTATCGTCCGCGCGCATTCGTTTATGAACGCGAAGCTGCTTTTCAAAATTGTGCTGTTGATCGTCATGTTGCTCATGCTGGTGCTCATCGGTGTGTACAACAAAGAGACCGTGACACTGTCGCTGCCTGCGCTTCTGCCCAAGTCCATCCGGCAGCCGGCGGCCATCATGTACTTCGGCTTCTTTGCCGCCGGGCTGCTGACCGGCGCGGTGCTGACCGCCGGGGGCGGGAGCAAGGACGGCGGCGGCTCCGCCAAGTCCAGCAGGAGCGGCAAGTAGCTCAAAGCTTCAACTGGCGCTGACGATGCGCTTCGTCCGGGCGGGCGTCGATGCGCTCGACCTGCGGTGGCATGAGGAACGTCGGACCGCCCATAGCCGCGGCGCCGGCGAAGATGGCCGCCGCCTTGTTGGCCATGAGGATGCAGGCCAGCACCGCCTGCGGCGTCGGGCCCAGCGCGATGATCCCGTGGTTCTGCAACACGATCAAGCGGGGCACGCGCGCGTATTCCTGGCAAAATGCGGCGGTGCGGTCGCGGATTTCGCGGGCGAGCACCAGGCCAGGCTCGACATAGGGCACGTACACCGAGGCGGGCCCGCAACAAACCACCTCGTCGGGGAACATGCGGCGCTCGGCGAAATCACGCGCGCGCGGCGAACAGAGGACCTGGTTGGCGGCCACCGGATGACAATGACCGATGAAATGGATGCCCTCGAGCGTGAGCAGCCAGGCGTGGAACATGGCCTCGATGCTCGGCTTGCGGCCGGCGGAGTCCACGCGCGCCTCGAGCAACGCTTGTTCGACCTTGGCGTCGGGCAGCAGCTTCTTGTCCAGCGACTGCAGGACGCGCTCGCTATCACAAACGGTCACCTCGGCTTCGGTCAGCGTGGCCAGGCAGGCGCCGCTGGCTTTCACGGCGAACTGTTTGTTGCCGAGGCGTACAGAGGTGTTGCCCTCCCCGAGGATGGCCAATTGGCGGTCCTCGCGCCCGATCTGATGCGAGAGGTCCAGCAGGGCCGCAACGTGTTCATTCATGGCATTGGCATTCAAACGCGAAATCCCCGTAACGCAAGCGGGAAAGCGGCCGGCACCGGCGGCAGCGTGCCTTCCGACCAGCCCGTCCGATGGTAGCATGCGCGCCAACCCCGCCCCGGCGCGGGGTGTCAGGGATCAACCCCCGCCATTCAGCGGCGGCGTCATTGTGCCTCGAGGCGCACGGTATGCGTCACAGGAACGAACGCGCTGGCGATGGCCGCCGCCAGCGGGGCGCGGACCTTCTCGGTGAGCGTCGCGGTCATCTCGCTATCGGCGCGGCCCTCTTCGCCATGAAACAAGGTCTTGATCTGCCGCGTCTCATAGGCCTGCTTGGCTGCGACCGCTTTATCGACTTTCTCGAATGCCGCGGAGAAGGGGTTCACCGGGAAATCGCCCGCCAGGTTCACCCCCTTGGCGAGGTCCTCGGCGGAGCAGGTCTTCGAGTTCTCGCCCCACGTCAGTTTGTAACTGCGCGCGCCCGCGTTCCGCGCCACGAGCATGAAGCGGTTGAACCGCTCGTTGAAATTGACCAGGACCATGCCAGACCGGATTGAGTTGTCCTTGTCGAGCGGCCCGGTGGCACAGAACGGGTAACGCCCACTGACGACCTTCCACTCCCCGGGGCCTAAGCCAGTGATTTCATGGCCTGCCGAGACTGTGCCCTGGCCAGTTTGGAGGTCCACGGTCAGCGTGCCGATCGTGCCGTCCACCCCAAGACCCTGCAAGAAAGCGGAGGCCATGACCACCTGGCCGGCCCAGTCAGGGTGCACACTGTCCTTGCCGGCAATGCAGTAGTTGGTTCCGTACTGCTGTTGCGCCTCCAGGCCCACGTTGAGCATCGGCCAGAACACGTCCGCAAAACGCACTTCCTCATGTGTGGCAATGTCAATATCAATGTTCCGCAGTTCGCACAGGTTGAGGTTCATGTCCTCCGAGCTGCCCCGCGACCAGGGCACCTTGAACCCAACGCAGCCCGGCGAGCCCAGCACGACCCGGGCGCCCGCCCCCTTGAAGGCACGGACAATGGCGGTCGAGGCCTCGCGATAGCGCTGGCCGATGCCGGCTGCGTAGGCGCGGTAGCCGTGGTCGTTCATGCCGTAGCAGGTGGTGGCGACCGTCGGATGGAAGCGAAGGCAATCATTCGTCATCCGGGCGAGGAACCCGGGCGCGGTCTCGCCGCTCCAGCCATACTGGCGCACCGTGACCTTCAACTCCGGCACGCAGACTGTCAGGTAGGTCTCGAGGATGCGTGAGTACATCTTCTGCTCCGTGATCGAGTCGCCGCAGATGGCGAGGCGATCACCCGGTTGCAGGAGCAACCCGGCGGCGTTCGGGAGGGGCGCGGGTTTGAACCGGGCCAGGAACTCGCCGCCTGGCCTGGCCTGGGGCGGCGCGGCAGGAGGCGGGGCGTCGGCTCCCGCAGCCTGCGCGCAGCTCGAGGCGCCAGCAACAAGCAAAGAGACGAGGGAGAAGGCGGGTAGGCGGGTGAAGAAACTCATGGCCCCAGAGTCTTCGGTCAGCCTGCGCCGCCGTCAAGCCGCGGCTTGCGCGTCAAACGCTGGCGACCGAACTCCCTTGCTGCGAAGCGAGGGCGGCGGTGAACAGGCGGTGGCTGAACGCCACCTCGACCGGCGTCACGCAGCCCGCGAACTTCTTGAATGGCCGCCCGTGCTCCAGCTCGTAGAGAAACGCGGCCCACATCTGCTGAATGGCATCCCCGAAACCGAACTCGAATATCGGGCCGGTGATCGTCTTGAAGGCCGGCTCGTGGCCGGTCTGCAGGCGTCCCCAGACCTGGTCTGCGCCCTGGTAATCAAGAAGCTCGAGGCGCTTCGGATCGCGCGTCGAGAATCGCGCTGAGGCGCGTGTTCCCAGGATTTCGACGTACCACGTGTTGCGTTCTCCGGGCGAGATGCGCTGCGTCCTCAGGGTCCAGGGAAACGCCTCGTTGGTGGCAGCATCCACCACCTCGCAGAACAGCGCTGCGTTGTCCCACGTCCGGCACGGGGCCACGCCACCCTGGCCATCCGGGCGTTCGTGCACGATGTCCGACAGAATTGCGCGGACGTTGCGCGGGAACCAGCCGGCGCGCAACGGGATCTGGCACACGTGCATCCCCAAATCACCCAGGCAGCCGTACTCGCCGTTGAGATCGATCATGCGCTTCCAGTTGATGGGCTTGCGCGGATCGAGATCGCTGCTGTGCAGGAAGCCGGTGTTCACCTCGATCACCCGCCCGATCGCCCCGCGCTCGATCAACTCACCGATGCGTTGCACGGCAGGGAAGAATGCGAATTGCGCCGCACAACGCGCAAACACCTCGGGATGACGGTCGAGACAGGCCATGATCCGCTGGTTTGC
>Ga0233425_10002103_pt1 | contig 40660 bp, 27 predicted proteins | sample Watercolumn_Towu_2_FD_181712 | JGI IMG/M metagenome (GOLD analysis project Ga0233425, IMG submission 181712) | Freshwater microbial communities from Lake Towuti, South Sulawesi, Indonesia - Watercolumn_Towuti2014_140_MG | ecosystem: Environmental > Aquatic > Freshwater > Lake | place...
TACGCTCAGGATTTCAAGGTGCTCGGCGGCTCGCTCGGCGAGATGCACGCACGCAAGATCCACCGGGTGCAGGACCTCGCGGGCCAGAGCCGGCGGCCGCTCGTCGGGCTCAACGACTCGGGAGGCGCGAGGATCCAGGAAGGCGTCGACAGCCTCGGCGGCTACGGCGAGATCTTCTACCGAAACGTCTACTGGTCCGGCGTGATCCCGCAGCTCTCGGTCATCCACGGCCCGTGCGCCGGTGGTGCGGTGTACTCGCCCGCCCTCACCGACTTCGTGGCCATGGTCGCCAAGCAGAGCTACATGTTCCTGACCGGTCCGAAGGTGGTCAAGGCGGTCGTCTTCGAGGACGTGGACACCGAGACGCTGGGCGGCGGCAGGGTCCACGCGACGAAGAGCGGCGTGGCTCACTTCCTGTACAAGACGGATCAGGAGGCGATCGAGGGCACCCGGAGGCTGCTCGGCTACCTGCCGTCGAGCTGTGACGAGAAGCCACCCTTCGATGAGACCGACGACGACCCCGAGCGGCCGTGCCCGGACCTCGACTCCATCGTCCCCTCCGATGTCAAGGCCACGTTCGACACGAGTCAGGTCATCGAGTCCGTCGTGGATCGGGGGACCTTCTTCGAGATCCACGGCCGCTACGCCCGCAACCTCATCGTCGGGTTCGGCCGCCTCGGAGGGCACGTGGTCGGGATCGTGGCCAACAACTCCCGCTACCTCGCGGGAGTGCTCGATACCGACGCGTCGCGCAAGGGCGCTCGCTTCGTCCGCACATGTAATGCGTTCAACATCCCCATCCTGACCTTCGTGGACGTCCCGGGGTTCATGCCCGGCACGAAGCAGGAGTACGGCGGCATCATCCTCCAGGGCGCGAAGATGATGTTCGCCTACTGCGAGGCGACCGTGCCCAAGATCACCGTCATCATGCGCAAGGACTTCGGCGGGTCCTACCTCGTGATGAACGCCAAGCACATCGGCGGCGACGTGATCCTCGCATGGCCCACGGCCCAGGTCGCGGTCATGGGCGCCGACGGAGCCGTGGAGATCATCTTCAACAAGGAGATGGCCGCCTCGGACGATCCGGCCGCGGTCAAGGAGCGCCGGGTCGCCGAGTACAACGAGCTGTTCATGTCGCCTCGCCGCGCCGCGGAGCGCGGCTTCGTGGACGCCGTCATCGAGCCGTCGCACACGAGGCGTGAGCTGGTCCGGCACCTCGAGATGATCTTGAGCAAGGAGTCCTACCGCCCGCCTCGCCGCAACGGTAACATCCCGATGTAGCACGAGACCGTCGGATGAAGTTCTGCCCACATTGCCGTAAGCCCAGCTTGAAGGAGTCCGGCCCCTGCCCTCATTGCCGCAGAGACCTCTCAGGTGATCCGGGAAAGTCGGGGCCTCCGGATCGGGATCACGCCCAGCCCTCGCGGGGGACCTCGTCTGCGCGGGTCGGGAAATACGACGACGGCTCCGACCTCGACGGCCTCGATGACGAGCCGATCGAGCTCGCGGATTCCTGGCATCCACCCCCGAGACCAGCCACGTCGAGCTCCGACGACTCCGATGATCCGGGATCTCTGATCGACGACGCTCCGCCCCGGCTGGCGTCCAGTGACACGGCCAGCATTCGTGACGAGGCGCGGGACGACTCCGCAGACGGGTCCGCATACGGTGGGCTCGACGGCGAGGGGCCCGACGACGAAGCCGAGATCGAGCTCGCCGCACCCGGGGGTCCTGAGCAGGCGCCGCGACCGCCCGAGGCCGAGCGGCAATCACCCGCCCACTCGGCGTTCTCCCGGCCGATCCCTGGCCTCGCGGCCGACGTCGTCAGCGTTGAGATCGCACCTGAGGAGCTGGCCGAGATCGCCGGGTTCGGACCGGCGCCGTCGTCGCTCCTCGACTCGGTTCGATATGTGTTCAAGGTCCGGAGCCGGAGCGCCGAGCTGCGCGCCGCGGCCCAGAAGATCGCGCCGTCTCTCGAACCGGCGCGGCGAGAGCTGGAAACCGAGCTGAAACGGCTCGGCGAACGTGCCCAGGTGGCGGGGTACGACTCGGCCGCGATCGCCAGTTTGCTCGATGATGCCGCCGCGGCCGACGCCCGGGCGTCGGACGCCCAGACCTCGCTCGCGTCCGAGCGACGCCGCCACGAGGCGCGCATCGAGGAGCTCGACAGGGAGCTCGACGCGGTGCGCACCGAGATGACGCCGCCACGGCAGCGTGAGGCCAGGCTTTCCGGTCAGATCGCGGCGAAGCAGGAGGAGCAGCGTCAGATCGATCTCCGGCTCCAGCGCATCGACATCGAGATCCGCAACGCCGAGGCGCTCATCGCGCGCCACGAGGCGCCGGGCGCGCCTTCACAGGGCGGGAACTTCGCCGACCTCGCCAGCAAGGCCGACGAGCTCAGGGGCAAGCTCCCCGGGCTGCGTGCGACCCGCGGAGAGCTCCAGGCCGAGCGGCAGCACCTGGACGCCCCGGTCGTTGAGCTCACCCGGGAGATCGAGCGTGTCCGGGTCGTCCTCGAGGAGTTCAAGATCAAGCGCGCGGCCATCGCCAAGGCGAGAGACGAGGAAGACGCCCTCCACTCGAGCAACAGGACGTCGGTGTCGAGCCAGACCGCGGAAGCGAGCCAGGCGGTGCACGCGAAGCTCGCCGAGGTCGGGCGCCTTGTCCGGATCGAGCCGGACCCACCGGCCTGGGCCAGGGAGCTGTTCCCCGAGATCGACCGCAAGGCCGCCCGGTACACCGAGCTCAGAACGACCTCCGAGCGGAACACGAAGGCTGCGGAGTCCTTCGACCCACGGGCGGTGCGGAAAGGCTACATCGTCTTGGCGGCGGCCGGCGGAGCGATCCTGTTCGGGGCGATCGGGTTGCTCACACTGATCGCCAGCCTGACCTAGCTACTCCAGGATCTCGATGAGCTCGACATCGAAGACGAGCATGCCCTGCGGCCGTCCGGGGCGGCCCTTGTACGCCAGCTCCTCCGGGACCCAGAGCCGCCGCTTCTCCCCTTCCACCATGAGCTGGAGCCCCTCGGTCCAGCCCTCGATGACACCATCGAGGGGGAAAACCGCCGGCACGCCTCGGACCACCGAGCTGTCGAACATCTCGCCGTCGGTCGTCCAGCCGGTATAGTGGACCTTGACGCCGCTCGCCGCCGACGGGTGGCGGGTCCCGTGGCCTTTCGCGAGCACTCGGGACGCGAGGCCGCTCTTGGTCTTCTCGACGCCGTCCGGAGGCCCGGCCACGTCGGGCGGCGCCGGAGGCGGCTCGGGAGCCTTCTCGATGTCGAGCAGCTCGACGTCGAAGACGAGCATGCCCTGCGGCCGTCCGGGGCGGCCCTTGTACGCCAGCTCCTCGGGGATCCAGAGGCGGCGTTTCTCGCCCTTCACCATGAGCTGGAGCCCCTCGGTCCACCCCTTGATAACCCGGTTCAACGGGAACTCGGCCGGCTCGCCTCGCAGCACCGAGCTGTCGAACATCTCGCCGTCGGTGGTCCAGCCGGAGTAGTGAACGGTGACAGTGTCGGCTACTACGGGGTGCTCGGCGCCTGTCCCCTTGCTCAGCACCCGCGAGGCCAGGCCGGAGTCCGTCCGCTCGGCGTCGGCCGGAGGCGCCGCGACGTCGGGTGGCGCGGGGATCGCGTCGTCCGAGCGCCGCTTTGCCACGTTTTCCTCGTTCGACTCGCTCCGTTTTTCTCGCTTCCCCATCCGTCCCTCGTCCCGCGGCCTTTCCCTGGACTCCTCGACGACGTCGTCGCCGGGCTCGCTCCTGCTCGACGCCGTGTTCTGGTCACAGCCGCCGAGCAACACCATCGTGCAGAGGATTGCTGTTCGTTTCATGCGCGCATTGTGAGACCAGCCGGGTCGCTTTGTCGAGGGGGAACCACGAGGTCAAAGCCAGGCGCTCATCGTCCTGGAGCGAGGAGCGCGGCGATCGCGTAGCACGCCGCGCCCACGCCGAGCGCGGCGCCGAACCCCATCTGCATGGACACGAAGACCGAAAGCACCGCGCCGACGACCGACGCGAAGCTGGTCGTTGCCCAGAGCAGCGGGGTGATGTCCGGTCTGGTCGCCGAGGCGACACGCAAGCCGTGGGGCGTTGCGAGACCCATCAGCGCTCCGAGCGGGAAGACGAGGGCGACCGCGCACAGGATCCGGACGGGCATCGATTCAGTCAACGCGTCCTGGGCAATCCTGATCCCGAAGATCGCCTCGAGAGCCGCGAGCACAGCCAGGGATCCGAGCGCCAGCACGGCTCGACGACGACTCGACGCCGTGATCCGCTCGGATCGGAGCGATGCGAGACCGCAGGAACCAAGGAGCACGCCGAGCACGAGCGCCGTGGCCTGGGTGGGATGACCCACGAGCAAGGTCAACCGTTGGAGCAACGGGACCTCGATGAACATGAACCCGGTCCCGGTCGCCGCAAAGTAGGCCAGGAGACCGGCCCCGGATCGACCGATCCGTGTCCGGCGGAGCAGGAGCGGCAAGCAGAGCAACGCCAGCGAGAGGACGATGGCCTGGGCGAGGATCGCGGCGATCGTGGCCGTCCCGCTCAGGACGGCGACGCTCGGCTGGACGAGCATCGCCCATCGGGCCTGGCCCCGGAGCGTGTTGAAGTCGAAGAAGAACGGTCGGTCGTCACTCACCGGTGTGATGTCGAATGGGTAGCGTGCGACGACCACGTCACGGTCCTCGCTCGTCAGCAGCTCGTGGAAGACCTCCGCGGTCGGCGATTCGGGTCGTCGCCCCGGTAGCCACAGCACGTCGAGGCGCCGTTCCCGGGCCAGAGCAGAGATCCGTTCGACGTCCTCGCCGCTCAGAGGCTCACGGCTCACGATGAGCGCGCCGACTCGGTCCACGCCGACCACGGCGAGGTGCTGCTCGACACCGGTCCTCCCCGAGCGTTCGAGCGCCTCCGCGGCGAGCACGGTCAGACGCAATGTCTCGCGCTCCGGTGTCTGGATCCACCGGGTGATCCCGATCATCCCTCCTTCGCGCAGCGCTCCGAGGTAGTCCTGGAACGCATCCACCGTGTAGAGGAAGTTCTCGGTCAGGCTCATGCCTCCCGCGGCCGTCGCGGCCCAGGTGTCGACGAGGCCCATCTGGACGACGTCGTAGCGCTCCCTCGCGCCGCGGACGAAGCTGCGACCCTCGGCGTTGATCAGGCGGACGCCTCGGCGCTCGTACACGTGGCCGGACCGCGCGCTCAACGTGCTCGTCATGAGCCGGACGATGGCGGGGTTGATCTCGACCGCGTCGATCTCGCGAGTGCCGGACCTGAGGGCCGACAGGACGTCCTGGCCGCCGCCCGCACCGAGGATCAGCGCCCGCTCCGGGCGTCTGAGCTCGAACACGAATGACGAGGGGAGCGCATCGAGGTATTCGAGCCCCTCGGGCGCGCTGTCATCGACGAGCGCCACGGGAGTCGCGGCGTCGCCGTCGATGACGATCCTGAGCTGGGGCGGGCGATCCTCGGGCGCGCGAGTGTTCCGGCTCCAGACCACCTCTTCCCACGTGTCGATGACGTCGATACGGCCGAGAGGCGTGTTGACGCTGGTCACGACGACGCCGGGCCGATCGGCATCCTCCAGGACCTGCTGCATGCTCTTGCCCCGCGCCGGGCGGGCCGGGAGCGCGATCGGCGCGATCACGCCACACGCGCCGACGCCGAGCGCGACCAGCACCGCCAGCCCGGTCCTCGGTCTGCTGCCCCACGCAAAGATCGATGCGCCGATCCCGGCGAGTAGTCCGGAGAGGAGCACGACCTGCTCGACGGACAGGGGACCAGCGAGCACGACGGCGGCCAGGCTCCCCACCGCGGCTCCGATGAGGTCGCCGCCATACAGCGTTGACGCGCGACGCGCTAATCGGCTCAGGCACGAGGCCATCACCACCCCGCCCGCGAGGAAGGGCAGGACCAGCGCGAGGTAGGTCGCAGCCAGACACGCGAGCTGCCCCACGAGCTCCTGGGCGAGTAAGATCGGACTGAACCGTGCGGTCACGAGCACCGCGTACGCCACCACGGTGAACACCGCCTGGGCGGTGGATCCGATGGTACAGAGCCTCGCCAGGCTCATGGATCGGAGGCGTTTGCTGAGCGTGAGCGCGACGCTCGCGGCCCCGAGGCCCAGCATGGCCACGCTGACGACCATGAACGCGAAGTGATGCCACGAGACGAAGGACAGGAGCCGCGTGGAGCCGACCTCGAGCAGGAGTATCCCCGCCGAGACCACGGACAACCCGGCCGTCGCCCGGCCCGTCCCGAGATCCGAGCCCGGATCGTCCGCGTTCGGGGCGTTCACGCCGGCCACCCTATTCCCGATCACGGAGCCGTTCAAGATGATCGCGAGACCACCACTCGATCTCCACGGCCGACACCGAGCCTCGCCACGGCCGAGCCCTCGACCACGGCGATCTCGAGCAGGCCCTCCGAGCCGATCAGCGCGCTCAGGGCGCCCGGCGCTGCGTCGGCGTAGCACTGGACGAGGTCCGAGATCCTCGTCCCTCCGATGAACGTGACGAGCACGCCGCTGCCGCGGGGCACGTCGTCTCCGGCGATGTTCGTGATCACGTTCCCGAAGTGGTCGATGTGGAGCACCTCGCCCGTAACTGTGCCCGATTCGATGTCGGGTTGCGGCAGCTCGAGACGGGCGAGCCCCGGATGATCCGGACCGAGCTCGCGGAGCGGACCACCACGGGCCAGGTGAGCCGCCGCAGGGGCGAACACATCGCGTCCGTGGAACGTCGTGCTCCTCGCCCCGTCGAACCCGGGGATGGTCTGGATCTCGACCACCTCGACGAGGTCACCCCCCGCGGCTCTCCAGAGCAACCCGTTGTCGGGACCCACGAACCACGCCGACGAGGTGGCGATCGCGACTGCGGATCGCGACGAGCCGACGCCCGGGTCCACGACAGCGAGATGGATGGTCCCCACGGGGAAGAACGGAGCCGCGGACGCCAGCACGAACCCGCCGCTGACCACGTCATGCCGCGGCACGATGTGCGTCACGTCCACGAGCGACACCCCCGGGGCGAGCCTCAGGAGCATCCCTTTCATCGCCGCGACGTATCCGTCCGCCAGCCCGAAGTCCGACAGCAGGGTGATCACGCCACTCGGGACCATGTCTCGACCTCCGTCCGAGCCTGAACAAACGAAAAGTGCTTTCTTCGGTTCATTCTCTTGAACCGATCCTTGACATCACTCTACCGATGCGGGGAACTCCGTCAGTATTCCAGAGTGATGCGACGTACTCCCGAGACTTCACCCGAGGTATCTCACATTCATTGAGGATTTGATCGAACGGCGTCCCGCGCCTCCCCGGCCGGTTGAATTTCGGTTCGACGCGGGGCTGACTCCGGAAGACGCGAGTGACTACCACGCTCGATCCTCGGGAGGCAAATTAACGGCTTCCCTGACCACCAGAGCGAAGTCGTGCTCCCGATCTCGCACGATCGACGCGGCGCGCGGTCCGCCGATCGAACGTGCGGCCCGGACGGCGGCGACCCGCACCGCAGGTTCCGGGTGGTCGAGGAACCACTCGATGGTGTCGAGTTGATCCGCGCCCCCGAGCCGGCCCAGGGCTTCGAGCGATGCGACCGTGGTCTCCGACCCGAGCGGAGCGCTCGTGGACCGGAGGTAGGCTTCGAGCGGCGCGGTCCCCTCTCGCCGCCCGAGCGTCGCCAGCGCCCTGGCGAGGTCGGGCTCGTGCCACCGCTCGAACGCCGCGATCAATGGCCTCGCGGCGTGAGGATCCATCGTGGCGGCCAGCGAAGCTGCAGCAGCCCTCCGCACTCCTGGTGCGTCGTCGGTGAGCATGACCGAGAGGCGGGCTTTCGTGGCTCCCGTGACGTCACCAGCCGAGGGCAGCAACGCCTCGGCAGCCGAGGCGCGCACGAGCGGATCCTGGTCCTCGAGGAACCGCTCACCTCCCCCGAGCGCCCACACAGCGGCAGCTCGGACCTGGGGGTCCACGTCGCGGTCCGTGAGACCCATGAGCTGCATACGATCCAGCTCGAAGCCGACCTCGTGCGCCAGGACGACGACCGCCGCGACCTCCGAGGGCTCGATGTCCCCTGGGGAAAACAGCTCGACCCAGGCTCTGCCGCGCGGCGGAGCCGACAGGATCGCCGCGAGCGCCGTGCTCCTGCCGAGTGGGCCGAGCGGCGCTGCCGGCTCGTCCTGGTCGCCCGATCCCGCGTCGGGAGGCGGCAAGGGAATCCAGCGCTCCGAAACGCGCGCGAATTCCTCGATCACGGATCTCACCCTGGCGATCGCGGGCTCGACCGGCTGCTCGGCCAGCCCGGCGACGGTCAGGAGGTCCTCGCCTCTCGCTCTCGTCCAGAGCAGCACGGCCGCACGCTCGACCAGGGAGCGTTCGACGACGCGCTCACCCAGGATCGCAATCGTCCCCGCCGCCCGGATCTCGCGATCCTCCGACCCGGCCTCGAGCCACCCGGCGAGCGGCGCGACCGAGCCCGCATCGCACGCCAGGGATCGAGCCGTCACCACTCGCGCCGCCTCGCGGGACGTGTCCTCGGACGTGAGGAGGTCGCACACGGCCTCCACCGCCGCTGGCTCCATCTCCGCTGGCGATTCGCGGAGCCCCTCGAGCATGGCCGCGCGGACCGCGGTGCGCGGCGACCTCGACACCCGCACGAGGAGCTCGGCCCCGGCCTCGGACGCGGCCCGCCCGATCCCTCGCGCCGCGACTGCTCCGACCTGGATCTCGGGGTCGAGAGTCAACCTTTCGAGCGTGTCGAGCGCCGTGCGGTCGGCGCACTCGGCGAGCTCACGCGCCGCCTCGAGACGGCGCGACCACGCCCCGCTCGCGGCCTGCTTCACGGCGGCGTCCCGGCGTCGGCTCGCCAGCCGCTCGACCTGATCGGCGCCGGTCACGCCTCTGTCGGCCAGCACTCGACATGCGAGCCGCCTGACCCTCGCGTGGCGGTCCTCGAGCGCGGAGAGCAACGGCTGCTCCGCTGCCTCGCCTCGGATGGCTCCGAGGGCCTCGATGGCGGCGAGCCTGACCTCGACCGACGGATCACCGGTCAGCGACGCGAGATCCGGCACCGCGAGCTCCCCGGCGACCTGCACGAAGGACCTCACCGACACGACTCGCACCCTGGAGTCAGGGTCGTGCCGGAGATGCCGGCGCAGGGCGATCACGGTATCCGGGCCGGGACGCTCCCGCAGGGCGCGCACCGCCTCGATCCGGACGTCGGCGTTCTCGTGCTCGATGAGCCGGATCGGGTCGTTGCGATCTGAGGAACAGGAAACCACGCCCAGGACGATCGCGATCGAAACAAGAAGGACGTCACCCGCTCGACTTCTTTCAACCATGTGACCGGACCAGTATGGCACAATGCTCGTGCCGATGACGTCACCGAGTCGCACGGCGCTGGTGGTCGCGTTCCTCGTCGCGTGCATGGCGAGTGACGCCAGAGCCCAGCAGGGTGTCGAGGCAACGAGCGATCGACCCGCGGCTGAGGTCCCAACAGTCGCGGTGATGGCCTTTCAGGGCTCGGTCCATCGAGCGCTGGCGTCGGTCCCAGCACCAGATGGAATCCAGGTGATCGCGGGAGAGAACCTCGTCCGGCGGCGCGACGAGGTGCTCCGGGTGACAGGGCCCTCGGACCAGGTCCCCGCGCTCCGCGAGCAGGCACGTGCGCTTCACCTCGCATTCGAGTTCGACGCGGCCCGAGCCGCTCTGGAATGGACGCGGCAGGTCCTGATCCAGCGTCACTCCGACCTGATCGAAGATGGTGTGCTCGCGTGGGTGGAGCTCGATCTGGCGCGAGTGCTGCTGGACCTGGGTCAACCGGATGCGGCACGCGAGGCGCTCGTCCGCGCGGCTCGCGCTTGTCCGGACATCCGGCCTGTGCCGGACGACTACCCTCCTCAATTGCTCCAGGCATGGTCAGAAGTCGTCGAGGCGAGCCGGTCGCCCGACGTTGGAGCGACGCAGCTCGAAATAAACCGTCTGGCCGAGGCAGGGCGGGACCTCCAGATCGACTACGTCCTCGCCGGGACGATACGCGAAGGCGGCGAGCCCGGATCCATTTCCATCGATCTCGTCCTCGTCAGAGCTCGCGACGGCGAGGTGGTGGGTCGCGGCACCGCCGTGCTCGGCGATCCGGCGACGTGGCCCGCTGCGCTCGAGCCCGAGGTGACCCGTCTCCTCGCCACGATCCGACCTCCCCCGACACCTGCCGATCGCCCCGACGCTCCGGTCACGGCGTACCTGGTCCTCTCGAGCCCCTCGGGCGCCTCGGTCTCGATCGATGGCGAGCCGGCAAACCAGACGACTCCGGCGTTCCTCGGCGTCGATCCTGGAGCGCACAGGCTCTCGCTCTCGCTCGAGGGGCACCGGACGTTCGAGATCGAAGCCGTGGCCTGGGACGGACAGACCCGACCGATCGAGGTCGAGCTCCAGCGCGGGAGCGACAGGCGCTGGTACAGGTCGTGGTGGTTCTGGTCGGTGGTCGGAGTCGTGGTGACGGGGGCCGTGGCAGGGTTCGTCACGTGGGGCGTGATCGCGAACCGGGACGACCCGGACGTCACCGTCGTCGTCTCACCCTGACGCGGCGGCCGTCACTGCGGCCGGGTCAGGTCCACGCTCACCCTCGCGTCCTCATTCGGCTGGACCGTGATGACTCGTCGGACCTCGACTCCACGCGCCGGGTTGCTCAGGAGCAGGACGTGGCGTCCGGCACGGACCGATCGCTTGACGATAGGGGTCTCGCCCAGCCGTTGCCCGTCGAGCTGGACCACGGCCCACGGGTGCGCATTGACACTGAGGAACCCTGGCGGCTGCGTCTTGACCGGGGTCCTGACCAGGGCGACCTCGAGCGAGCGCCGCTCGGCGCCGTCGAGTGAAACCTCCATGTTCCACGTCTCGTGGTCCGGGAGAGAGAGCCCGATGCGATACGTCCGAACGCGGTCGAGCCCGTCGATGTCCAGCGGTGTATGACCTCTCTCCTGGCCATCGAGCGTCACCGTCGCGCCACCTGGATCGCTCGTGATCGACAGCGTGCCGGGAACGGGGACCAGCGTGACGTCCAGCACGACGATCTGCCCCGCTCGCGCCTCCACCCGGCGCCTCACGCTCGACGAGCCGTCACGCCGGATCTCGATGTCGTGCGCGCCGTCCTCCAGCTCGAGCGACAACGGGGTCACGCCCTCGACGTTCCTGCCGTCGACTGCGACGCTGGCTCCTGCCGGCCGCGTCCTGACCTGCACCTCCGAAGTCGCGGCGGGACCGGTCGCGACATTCCCTACCGGCCCGGAGCGCGACTGGTCCTGTTCCCAGAATCGCTCAGCCTCGAGCGCCGCTGCACCCACGACGGCGATCGTGACAACGATCAGCCCGACGAGCTTCCGGCGGCGGCCGGGAGATCGGGGCCCGGCTGGTGTCCCCAGAGGCTCGGTGACCGGAGATGCCGTGGGATCCCCGGGCTCCGTGCGACTGTCGCCGCTCACCTCGTCCGCGAGCGCCGCCAGGCGGCGGTCGAACGCCTCGGCCTGCTGGCTCCAGTCGCGGGTCGGCGCCGGTGTCTCGAACAACGAGCCGACGTGCCGGGCGAGGTCCGCGGCGACGGGCCGCATGTTCTCGAGATCGAGGATCTCGGTGATGGCCCGGCTCATCTCAGACGCGCCGGCGAACCGGTCCGCGGGATCGGGCGATGTTGCCCGGTCGATCACGGCTGCCAGCTCCGGGTCGTCCTCCGAGCGGGATGTCGCGGTGGCCGCAGCACCGTCATCCGCGTCCTGGGGTTGAAACGGTCGTCTCCCGGTCAGGAGCTCGTGGAGCAGCACCCCGCACGCGAAGATATCGACGCGAGCGTCCAGAGATGCGCCGAGGGTCTGCTCGGGCGCCATGTACCCCGGCTTGCCCTTCACGACTCCGGTTCGGGTCCTGAAATCGCGCAGCTTCGACCTGGCGATCCCGAAGTCGAGGATCTTCACCTCGCCCGCCTCGGAGACCATGATGTTCGAGGGGCTGATGTCGCGGTGGACCAGCTCGAGCGGACGCCCGGCCGCGTCTCGCTTGCCGTGAGCGTAGGCGAGCCCTTCGAGCACCTCGCCGACGATGTACAGCGCGAGCTCCCTCGGGAACGGTCGAGCGATGATCTGCGACCGCGCGATGACGTCGGCGAGGTCGTGGCCCACGAGGAAGTCCATGGCCAGGAAGTGATACCCGTCGATGCACCCGAAATCGAAGACGGGCACGATGTTGCCGTGTGACAGGACACAGCCGATCTTCGCCTCCTCGATGAACATGGAGACGAAGCTCGGATCTGCGCAGAGGCTCGGGTGGATGCGCTTGAGGCAGACGACCTTGCTCACGCCGCTCGGACGTCGCAACCGCGCACGGAACACCTCGGCCATGCCGCCGGTGGCGATCTTCTCGAGGAGCTCGTACTTGCCGAATGCGATGGGCTCCACGGGGCTCCGGTCTCGTCGTCAGCGGTTGACGGGCTCGTCGGAGCGGTCCTCGGCGATCCGTTGCCGGACGGCGTCGTAGGTGGTGTCGAGCTCCTGGACCCGCTGGATCGCCTCGAGGCGCTGCCGGGCGTTGGCCACGTACGTCGGCACGCGCTGGTGGGTCTCGGCGTAGGCGATGTACACCTGCCACGCCTCGGCCGCGGCGACGAGGTCCCGCCGGAGCTCCTGGACGAGCGCGACGTTCATCAGGGCGCGCGCGTGCAACGCCTCGTCGTCGGAGCCAGCGAGCTGCGCCGCTCTGCGGAACGACGCCAGCGCCTCGTCGTTCTGGCCGAGCGCTCGCTGCGCGCAGGCGATGAAGTACGTGGCCGCCGCGTCGTCGCGGCGCTCGGTCAACGCTTCCCGGTAGGCCCGGAGCGCGGCGTCGTGCGAGCCGTTGGTGAAGAGCTCGTGCCCTTCCGAGATGTGGCTCGTGTACGCCTGGTCGGCGCGGCGCGAGGCCGCGTCCTCGGCCCAGGCAACGGGACCGGCGAGCACCACGGCGACGGCGATGACGAGACGGCTCACGCGTGACCTCCGCTCGGGAGAAGATACCCCCGTGGGAGCTGGCGAGTCAAAGCCGGCCCCGTTTTCGTGCTTGCTCGTCGTGCTGCTTGCAATAACAATTTCTGATGGAGGTCGGAGGACGATGGATCGAAGGGAGTTCCTGCGGCTCGGCGGGGTGGCCTGCGCTGCCGCGGCGAGCCCCCTCGTCATCCCCCGCTCCGTTGCAGCGGAGGGCGCGCCGCGGCATCCAGCGAGACACTGGGAAGCCATCGACGGAGGACGGGTCAGGTGCATGCTCTGCCCGCGGATGTGCACGCTGGCCTCGCGGGAACGAGGATACTGCGGCGTGCGGAAGGCCGAGGACGGACATCTGTACACGCTGGTCCATTCCAGGCCGTGCTCCGTCCGCAACGACCCGATCGAGAAGAAGCCGCTCTTCCACTACCACCCGGGGACCGACTCGTTCTCCCTGGCGACCGCGGGCTGCAACCTCGGATGCCTGTTTTGCCAGAACTGGCGGATCAGCCAGTTCCGCCCTGAGGAGGTGGAGTCCATCCACCTGCCGCCGGACCAGGTGGTCAGTCAGGCGCTCTCGGCCGGATCGCGTTCGATCGCGTGCACATACTCGGAGCCCATTGCTTTCTACGAATACACATACGACATCGCCGCCGAGTCGCGCCGCCGGGGCATCGGGACGGTCATGATCTCGAACGGGTTCATCAACCGGCGTCCGATGGAGCAGCTCCTCGACGTGCTCGATGCCGTGAAGATCGACCTCAAGGCGTTCCGGGACACGTTCTACCGCGAGCTGTGCGACGCCGAGCTCCGTCCGGTCCTCGACACGCTCCGGCTGATCCGCAGCCGTGGGGTCTGGCTCGAGATCGTGGTCCTCCTCGTGCCGACCCGGAACGACGATGAGGGCGAGATCCGCGCGATGGCGCGCTGGATCTTGCAGGAGCTCGGGCCGGACGTCCCGCTCCACTTCACGCGGTTCCACCCGACCTACCGCCTGACCAACCTCCCGAGCACGCCGGTCCGCACGCTCGAGCGGTCGAGGCAGATCGCGCTCGACGTCGGGCTCCACTACGTCTACGCCGGGAACGTCCCGGGCCACCCCGGAGAGGACACGTTCTGTCACGGCTGCGGCCACCACTTGATCTCCCGGGACGGCTTCGTCATCCGCTTCAACCGGATCCGCGACGGACGCTGCCCCGCGTGCTCGGTCCAGATCCCGGGTCGCTGGAGCCGATGACCGCGTGGTACACCGCCGGTGTCTGGTGCGTCCTCGGCTGCGCGGTGCTCGCGGGAGTCGCGCTGACGTTCGTCACCGCGCCATACGGGCGGCACCGCCGCCCGGGCTTCGGCCCCGAGATGGACGCCACGGCGGGCTGGCTCGTCATGGAATCTCCCGCGGTGCTCGTGTTCCTGGCGGTCTATCTGACTGGCGAGAATGCCTGGGAGCCGGTCCCGCTGATCCTGCTCTGTCTCTGGCAGGCCCACTACGTCCAGCGGACGTACGTGTTCCCCTTCCTCATGCGCATGAAGGGGAAGAAGAGCCCACTCCTGACGGTTACGCTGGCGATCGCCTTCAACACCGTGAACGCGTCCCTCAACGCGATAGCCGTCTCGCACTCGCCGTGGTCGCACGACACGGCGTGGCTGGCGGACCCGCGGTTCGTCGTGGGCGTTGTGCTGTTCGGGCTCGGGTATGCCGCGAACCGGCAATCGGACTGGGTCCTCAGGACCCTTCGAACGCCGGGCGAGACCGGGTACAAGGTCCCGCGGGGCGGGCTCTTCCGCTGGGTGAGCTGCCCGAACTACCTGGGCGAGATCGTGGAGTGGTGCGGCTGGGCGCTGGCGGCCTGGAGCCTGGCGGGCCTCGCGTTCGCGGCCTTCTCGATCGCGAACCTCGCGCCTCGCGCCGTTTCGCACCACCGCTGGTACCTCGAGACGTTCGCGGACTACCCGCGGCGCCGGCGCGCCCTGATCCCCTGGGTCCTCTGAATTTTTGACCCACCTGGCGATGCGGGTGAGCATACGCCCCATGCGCTTGCCCGGGCTCGTGTGCCTGCTCCTCGCCGCGGGTGCGCTGCTCTGCCCTGTGCAGGCCGAAAGCGAGGAAGCCGGCAGCGCGGCTCGCGTCAGGCGGGACTGGGTCGAGGTCGGCCACGGCATCCGCTTCGGCCTCGGGAACACCGCGATGGCCATGAGCCACCGGGACCCACGCGTGGTGTACGTCGGAACCGAGGTCGGCTACGTCTACCGCTCGCTCGACGGCGGCGTCACGTGGGACGAGGTCCGGTTGCTGCCCGACGACCTGCCCCTGCTCAACGTCCCGCTGATGGACCTGCTGGCGATCCCGTTCCCGAACGATGGGCTGCTCGACTCCTTCGTGGCGCCGCTGGAGCCGTCGATGTTCCGGCGGCCGTTCGGGAGCCACGGGCCGATGGCGCCGATGAGCGGAGGCACGGTCGCGTACCCGAGCGCGTCGATCGGGTTTTCCTCGCCCTCTGAGCTCGAGTCCTCGTATTCCTACTCGCTGGTCGACGTCGGCGACGAGGCCAGCAGGGTCGAGACCGAGGACCCGGGCAACCTGATGGCCCTCTATTTCTCCGGCATCGCCCCGCAGCCGGGGCGCGTGAACTGGCTCGAGACCTGCCCCACGGACCCGACGGTAGCCTTCGCCGCCACGAGCTTCGGGGCGTACCGGACCCGCGACATGGGCATCACGTGGGACCGGGTGTTCATCGGATCAAGCGAGGGGGAGAACCAGGTCCACTCGGTGTGCTGCAACCCGACGAACGAGAACCTCGTGGTCATCGCCACCACGGAGGGCCTGCGGTTCAGCCGGGACGGCGGCGACCAGTGGGAACGGCCAACCGGGAACCTCGGCTCCTGGGCGACGTACTTCGTCACGAGCCACCCTCTCGACCCGCGCCGCCTGCTGGTCGGGACGGACCTGGGCGCGTACGCGACGGTCGCCGGTGACGTCGAGGAAACGCTCTACCTCGCCGACCAGCCAGCGCCCGAGGTCCGCAACGTCACGGTCATTCGCGGGACGTCGGACCCGCTCGTCATGTACGTCGGGACCTTCGACGGTGCCTCCTACACGCACGACGGCGGACGGACATGGACCAGGATGGCCGAGCTCCTTCTCGGCCACTACCGCATCCGCTCGATCGCCGTGGACCCGCGCGACCCGATGCACGCGTACATCGAGACCGACTACCACATGTTCGAGACTCGTGACGGCGGCGCAACCCTCTCGGAGATCATGACGGGCTACACGGACTTCAAGTTCGCCATGCTCGATCCGCTGGACCCTGACGTCCTGTGGGCGGTCGGGTACTCGCAGGTCTGGCGGTATCAGCCGCCCGAGCGCGCCGGGCGCGGAGCACGCTCCGAGATCGCGACACTGGCCCGGGCCGCGCTGCGCCGCGATCCGGGGCTGGACCGGACCATCGACGCCGCGCTCGAGCGGGCCGGGCTCGACCAGGACAGCATCCGCGCTCATCGCCGCGACATCCGACGGAGCGCGTTCGTGCCGACCGTCGACCTCATCGGATGGGGGTCGTACGTGTCCGGGGCCACGGACCAGAACCTCTTCAACGCGAGGTTGAGCTCGATAGACTATTTCTACGATCTGGGCTGTCTCCCGTACGAGATGGTCGGCGCGGGGTGCTTCTACGGCAGCGGGACGCTGGCGACATTGGTCCGGCAGAACATCGATCTGGGGCACTTCGGGGTCTTCATGGTCCTGAGCTGGCCGTTCGGGCGGTCGGTCATGGACGAGCGCACGACGGGCCGGATCTGGCTCGACGTGCTGCGCATGCGCGACCTGGTCATGTACACGGTCTACGACTACTGGACCGACCGGAGCAGGGTCCTCGGCAGCCTCGCGCGAGGTGGGAACACGACGCTCGAGGAGTACGCGTACGTGATGCGGCTCGAGGAGATGACGGCCGTGCTCGACGGGCTCACCGACGGCCTGCTCGGCGGCCCGTTCGGGGAAGAGCGCGGAGGCACGCGATGACGCATCGACCATCATGGTGGCTGTCCGCCGCCGTGCTCGTCCTCGTCCCTCGCATCTCGATCGCAGAGCCGGCCGAGGCGAGCCGCGAAGATCGGGTGAGGCAGGCGGAAGCCACATTCGCGTCCGAGCCGGCCGTCGAAGAGGTCCGCGAGGCGGCGCTCCGGTTCTTCTCCGTGGGCTCGGACGCGCTTGGCCGGGTGCGGCGTGGCGCCCGATCGAGGGCCGGCGCTCCGGTCGTGATCCTGAGCACCCGGTACGACGGCGTCCGGTCGAACCGCCGGATCCAGGACACGACAACCGTCACGAATGCACGGGACCGGTTCGACAGCGACGGCGCGACGGGGCTCGCCACGCTGTCCTGGAACTTCCCGGAGGGCGTGTTCTCGCCCGCGGAGCTCCAGGTCTATCCGCTCGACGAGATGCAGCGGATCGTGCTGCGGAACATCAACAACTGGTACTACCTGCGCCGGCAGCTCCTCCTGGCGCTGATCGTGGACCCGCCCGAGGACGACCGGGCGCTCCACGCGTTGCGGATCAGGGTCCGCGGGTTCACCGCGCTCCTGAACGCGTACACGGGGGGGTGGTTCGGCGAGCACCTCCCCGAGGGGTCGATATGAAAACTGTTCGGAGGTCGAAGATGAGCTCATCGAAGACAGCGGCCTGGTGTCTGGCTGCCGCCGTGATCGCACACTCGCCCTGGACCGCCAGGGCGGAAGATGCGGCCCGGGAGGCACGGGTACGGCAGGCGCTCGAACGCATGCAGGGCGAGCCGACGATCATCGAGGTACACAGGGCCGCGCTCCGCTACTTCAGGGTGCATCCGGAAGAGGTGGAGCGGATCAGGCGCGCCGCCGTCCGGAGGTCCGCGGCGCCGATCATGACCATCACGGGGCGGTACGAGTACGTCCAGTCCGAACGTGACGTGGCGCAGACACCGACGATGACGTACACGGACGACAGCTTCGGGAGCAACGTCGCTGGCGGCACGTTGAGCCTGAACTGGAACTTCCCCGGCCTCGTGTTCAACCCGGCGGAGCTCCAGACCTATGCGCTCATCGGCATCCAGATGAACGTGCTCAAGGAGGTGACGCGCTTGTACTACGTGCGGCGTCAGCTCATGCTCTCGCTGCTCGCCGACCCACCGGACGACCCGCGGACGCTGGTCGCGATGCAGATGCGCGTCGAGGAGTTCACGTCGCTCATCGACTCGTTCACCGGTGGCTGGTTCTCCCGAGCCCTGGAAGGCAGCGACGACGGGAGCTGATCTCCTTCGACTCATCGATCGCGAGCATCGCGCTCGCTTTGGGCCGCACCACCTGGCTTCGAGCTGTTTGTTGATGTCATGACAATCGGTGTAGCATCGGGGCTCGAAGGATCTTCTCCACAATCGGGGAGGTGTTCATGAGAAGCGAGCTGTGGATGCATCGTTGGGTGCTGGCGTTGCTGCTGGTCCTCGCGGGAGCCGCCGCGTGCGACGACGGTGGAGGCACGACGACGGACGGAGGGCCGGACGCGTCGATTCCGCCCGGTTCCTGCGGTCAGGAGCGGCAGCCGTGCTGCAACGGGTCGATGTGCGCCCCCGGGCTCACGTGCTCGTCCGGATCGTGCACCGGCGTCCAGGCGTGCGGGCGCGAGAACCAGACGTGCTGCTCCGGCATCGCGTGCGCCGAGGACCTCGTGTGCCTCTCCGGCCGCTGCGCTCGACAGCCGGAGTGCGGTGGAGAGCGCATGCCGTGCTGCGAGGGCAACGCCTGCCGCGCGGGCCTGGTCTGCGACCGCAACGGGTGCATCCCACCGGCGGCCTGCGGCGGCGCTCGCCAGCCGTGCTGCAACGGCACGACCTGCGCGTCGGGCCTCGTCTGCACCGGCGGCGTGTGCGACTCCCCTCCCCCGTGCGGCGGTCCTCGCCAGCCGTGCTGCGACAGCAGCGCGTGCGACGAGGGCCTCGTCTGCTCATCGGGCACGTGCAACACGGCGCCCGAGACCTGCGGCGCGCTCGGCCAGTCGTGCTGTGGTGGGACGTCCTGCACCGGGGCCGGCCTCACGTGCTGCGACCGCGCGTGCGTGGATACGACGACCGACCCGAGGTACTGCGGTGGCTGCGGCACACGGTGTACCGGCGAGTGCCGCGGGAGCGCCTGCGTCGAGCCGACCTGCGGCGGCGAGGGCCAGACCTGCTGCGCGACCGGGACTCGCTGCCAGGCCGGCCTCGAGTGCCGGTCCGGGACCTGCGCCAGACCGACCCCGTCGTGCGGCCCGGCCGGCGCGACCTGCTCGGCGGCCGGCGAGTGCTGCACAGGTTTGGCCTGTCGCGAAAGCCCGTTGGACCGAGCGTGCTGCGTCGAGGCGAACGGCACATGTCGGACGAGCGCCGACTGCTGCGGCTGGATGATGTGCGAGTCCGGGCGTTGCGCCTGCCAGGCAGGATCGGGCGTGTGCGCCAGCTCGCTCGACTGCTGCGCCGGGCTCGGGTGCGTGGACGGCACATGCACGTCCACCGCCCCGGACCCCTGCTCCGACTCACCCGGATGCGACTCGTGCACAGCGCGGCCGTCGTGTGGCTGGTGTCGCACGACGAGCGCGTGCCAGACCGGGTCCGGGACCGGACCGTCCACGGGCTCGTGCGGAGTGTGGGTCTGGTACAGCGACGCGTGCTCCGGGACGACGGACCCCTGCGCCCCCCTCTCCCCCTGCGAGACCTGCTCGACCGCGCCGAGCTGCGGCTGGTGCTCTTCGACCAGCGGCTGCGTCACCGGATCTCGCGCTGGCCCGGCGAGCGGCTCATGCGGCGACTGGAGGTGGCTCGTCGGGGAATGCCGCGGCGCCGATCCCTGTGCGTCGAGCCGGACCTGCGGCACGTGCACGGTCGAAGCCGGCTGCGGCTGGTGCGGATCGACGGGAACGTGCGCGTCCGGGACAGCCGCGGGTCCGACGAGCGGCTCGTGCACCGACTGGAAGTGGCTGAGCGGCGAGTGTCCGGGCGACGCCTGTGCCTCCCCTTCGTCGTGCGAGGAGTGCACGACCACGGGCGCGTGCGGGTGGTGCGGGCCTACAAGCTCGTGCGCGGCAGGGTCCTACAGCGGCCCGTCGAGCGGGTCGTGCGGCGACTGGATCTGGACCTCCGACGGTTGCGGCGGAAGCGACCCCTGCAACGACAACTGGTCCTGCGAGGACTGCACCGCCCTGGGCGGCTGCGGCTGGTGCGCGGCGTCGTGGACGTGCAGCACGGGGAGCTCCTCGGGGCCGTCGGGCGGCTCGTGCTCCGACTGGCGGTGGAACGCCAGTCAGTGCGCTGAAACGGACCCGTGCAGCGTGCACGACGACTGCGGCACCTGCGCGTCGCAGCCGTCATGCGGGTGGTGCGACACGTCGTGGAGCTGCATGACGGGCACGACGTCGGGCCCGAGCGACGCGTGGTGCGGCGACTGGCGCTGGGGCGGCTCGGAGTGCTCGGAGGCCGACCCGTGCGACGTGCACTCGGACTGCGCGGCATGCGCGGCGGCCTCTGGCTGCGGGTGGTGCGCGACGAGCTGGTCCTGCGTGACGGGGACGTCGTCGGGGCCGTCGTCCGGGACGTGCGGCGACTGGCGCTGGGGCGTGTCCGACTGCGAGGAGGCGGACCCGTGTGACGTGCATGGAGACTGTGATTCGTGCGCCGCTGCCTCGGGCTGCGGGTGGTGCGCGACGAGCTGGAGTTGCGTGACGGGGACGTCGTCGGGGCCGTCGTCCGGGACGTGCGGTGACTGGCGCTGGGGCGTGTCCGACTGCGAGGAGCCTGACCCCTGCAACGCCTACGACGACAGTTGCGGCACCTGCACGGCCGAGACCGGCTGCGGGTGGTGCGAGTCCTCCTGGACCTGCCTCACGGGCACCGGGTCCGGCCCGGAGGTCGGATGGTGCGACGACTGGCGCTGGTCCACGCCCGATTGTCCGTGACCGGACCTCGCGACCACCGTCACTCGTCCAGCTCGAGCTCGCCCTGCCAGTAGATCCAGGATGCCCAGGCGTCAGGGATGCACGTGGTGTCGATCCGGAACGTCACGAGGGGCAGGGACCTGGGCTTCTGGGGTGGCCGGCACAGCTTCATGCCTGCCTGCTCGGGAGTTCGGTTGCCCTTCCGCTCGTTGCACGCGTAGCAGGCCGTGACGATGTTCTCCCAGGCCGTCTTCCCTCCCTGCGAGCGCGGGACCACGTGGTCGTAGTTCAGGTCCGACACCGGCAGCGTGCGGTTGCAGTACTGGCACCGGAACCCGTCCCGCGTCATGACGTTGATGCGTGAGAACTTCACACCCTTCCTGCGCCAGCGGAGCGCGCGGAGCAGCCGGACCACGGCAGGCATCTTGATGGTGATCGACACGGACCTGATGTCCTCGTCGTACTCCTCGATCACCTCGACCTTGCCCTCGAAGAGCATGGTCACGGCGCGCTTCCAGCTCACGATGTTCAGGGGTTGATACCCCTGGTCGAGCACAAGCGTCCTGTCCATGACCAGGTCCTTTCCCGCGACCCTGCGGCTGTCATGCCGCGTCCGGTGCGAAGCATATCACTTCTGGAGGTCGAGCGACCGTCAGCCGACCTTCCTGGTGGACGAAGTGGACGAAGTGGACGAAGTGGACCCAGAGCATGTCCACACAGTCCACTGAGTCCACTCAGTCCACTCGGTCCACCCGAGCTACGGCACCAGCGCCTGGGCCAGCCGCGAAGCTGTCGAGTCGCGGCACGTCGCCACCGAGCATTCGCACCCGTTCGATGAATCGACGGACTCGTCCTCCGCGAACCGCAGGTACACGGGGTTCGTCATCGCCTGGAGCAGGTTGCTCCGCCGGAGCTCGACCCTGACGATTGAGAGGTCCGCGGGCACGAGCTCGAACGTGTACGTGAAGTCCTCCTCGCCGTCGCCGATCGGGACGTACTCCGTGATGGCGCCGTCCTCGAGCACGACGAGCTCCATCCCCCCGGCTCCGACGGCCTGCGCCTCGACGCTGCACGAAGCGCCGGCAATCTCGTCCCCCATCATGGCCACGGCGTCTCCACAGGTAGCAGTCAGGAACAGGTCAGGCCCGTCCGGGCCGCCGGCCTTGAGAAAGGCGTGACCCGCCCTCAGGCCGGCGAGGATGCCCGCCTCGCTCAGCTCCTCGGCCTGGACCACGGTGGTCGGCGTCCCGATCGGGGCGTAGAAGATGTCCGTCTCGGTGCTGCCGTGACCGGCGAGGTGGTCGTCGCTGCCCCCGATCGCCGTGATCCTGTGCCCCTCGAGGAGGAAGCGGTCCCAGTGCGCGATGGCCATCTCGTTGATCGGGTTCGAGATGCCTCCCGGCAAGGTCGCCGCGCCGTTCACGACCTCGATGAAATCGACGCTCGACCAGTCCGTGTCCTCGACCTCCCAGCCCAGGCTCACGCGGATTCCCTCGACCTCGGTGCCCGGCAACTCGGGGTGATTGACCGAGAAGAAACCGCCCGCCTCGTGCACGGTCTCGACCACTGATCCGTTCTCGTGACCCTCGGTCGTCGCGTGGTAGTCGAGGTACCGGGAGATGCCGTAGACGTTGGCGTGGCCGATGTACGACGTCCATTCCATGCCCCGCACGAGGAGCATCGCGTCGTCGTCGGCCTGGATCTCGGAAAGCTCGAAGTGCCCGGTGAACGTGTTGTGGTCGGTCAGGGCGAGGAACTGTAGGCCTCGTTCGCGAGCGAACGCGACCACGTCCTCGACTGTGTATCGTCCGTCCGAGTGCTCCGAGTGGCAGTGCAGGTCGCCCGCGTACCATCCCGGCCCGCCGAGCACGACGGGCTCCCACTCGGGCGGCTCGAACGCGTCGCCGGTCCCTTCCACTGTCTCCACCGTCGCTTCCCACGAGATCGTGGTGTCGGTTGCGACGAAGCCCGCGCCGAGCTCGAGGACCCAGATCCCGGCCGGGATCGGGCCCGGGATGTAGCCCTCCGAGGTCAGCTCGTCGGTCAAGGCCACCGTGACCTCGCGCTCCGAGGAACCGGTCCAACCCCTGAAGCCGTCGGGGTCGGAGATGCCCAGGTCCACGACGTTCGAGATGAGGCCCCCCGTGTCCCCGTTCGTGACGTAGGAGTACGAGGCTCGCACCTCCGATGTGCCCTCGGGCACCTCGAGCTCCAGCTCGAGGTAGGAGCCGGTGTCCACCGGCACGAACGTGCCGTCGAAGTCGAAGGTCTCCGCGTTTCCTGCCGTCGACACGACCGTCACGGCGGTAAAAGCCAGGGCCCGAGTCATCCAGCGCATACCATGCATCTTACCCCGTGAATCGGGCGAGGGTATCATCGACGACTCTCATGCCGAACGCCTCGACACCGTCCACGCCGCGGATGCTCGTCATCGGAGGCGGGGTCGCCGGGTTGAGCGCCGGGTGCTTTGGCCAGATGAACGGGTTCCGGACCACGGTCCTCGAGAGCGCCGATCGAGTGGGCGGGCTCTGCACCGGGTGGCGTCGCGGGGGCTACACGATCGACGGCTGCATTCGCTGGCTGACGGGCACCGTGCCTCGAGATCCATTCCACCGGATCTGGCGTGAGCTCGGGGTCATCCCGGGCTGTGGTGAGATGATCCGGCATGACGAGCTCGTGCGAGTCAGGGCGGCGTCCGGGACCGAGCTCGTCGTGTTCGCCGACCTCGAGCGGTTCGCGGCGCATCTGGCCGAGCTCTCGCCTGGCGACGCGGACCTGATCGCCGAGGTCGTCGAGCAGGTCCGCGACCTCTCGGAAAACCCCACGCCGTTGACCGGGCCGCGGGAGCTCGAGACGCCAGGCTGGTGGTCCCCAGGGTCAGCGCGGCACCTGCCCCTGCTCCGCATGTTCCGCAGGGACCGCGACGACGGGAGCCTGGAAGGCTTCGCATCCCGCTTCCGGGACCCAGATCTCCGTCGCCTCTTCGCCGCGATCTTCGACGTCCCGGGGTTCGCCGTGCTCGGCGCATTTCACGTGCTCGCCGCGCTCGACCGCGGCGACGGCCGGGTCCCGCGCGGCGGCTCGCTCGCGCTCTCGTCCGCGCTCGAGGCGAGGTACCGCGCGCTCGGCGGTGATGTCCGATGCGGCTCGCGGGTCGAGAAGATCCTCGTCGAAGCGGGGCGAGTGACCGGGGTCCGGCTCGACGACGGGTCGGAGGAACACGCCGACGTCGTCGTCTCGGCCGCCGACGGCCGCACCACGTTGTTTGACATGCTCGACGGCCGGCACCTGACCCAGGAGCTGCGACGCTGGTATCGCAGCCTCCCCATCTTCCCGCCCCTCGTCCAGGTCTCGCTCGGGATCGCGCGCGACCTGTCCGGCGAGCCGCACATGGTGCGGGTCCTGCTCGACGCGCCGTTGCGAGCCGCGGGACAGCCCGTGACCAGGATCGACGTGAAGCACTTCAGCTACGATCCGACGCTCGCGCCGCCCGGATGCTCGGTCGTCGCAGTCACGTTCGCCTCGAGCTACCAGGCCTGGCGCTCGCTCGCCGAGGACAGGACGCGCTACGACGAGGCGAAGCGGCGCGTGGCCGGAGACGTGATCGAGCTCCTCGAGCGCCACTTCCCGGGCCTCACGGACGCCACCGAGGTCGTGGACGTGGCCACGCCGGTCACGTGGGAGCGGCGCACCGGCAACAGGCAGGGCTGCCCGGAGGGCTGGGTGCTGACCCACCAGGCGCTCGAGATGACGGTGCGCAACCAGACCGTGCCCCGGACGCTGCCCGGTCTCCGCGGCTTCTTCATGGCCGGGCACTGGGTCGAGCCCGGTGGTGGCCTGCCTGCCGCGGCGCGCTCGGGCCGCGAGGTGATCCAGCTCGCGTGCCACGCCGCGGGCCGGCCGTTCAGGACCGAGGGGTGCTCGGGGGAAACCCCTCTTTGTGGTTCGCGCGGGTAGAGGTCCATCGCGTGTATTGGACTTCGTTTGTTTTTTGCACAACGAAGTCCTTGAGCTCGCGCGAGCTAGAAAGAGTTTCCCCGGGGCCCCCTTCCGTAAAGACTTTCAGGCAATTTCGGGTGAGAACACGATTTCTGGCGTTTCGCTCGCCCTTACGAGACGTGCTGCCCGTACCTCCGGTAGAACGGCAGCTCGCAGAGCTCGACGAGGCGCCGGAGTGTGCGGAGCTCGCCGTCGAGGCCGCGCTCGAAGTGCTGGCCGCTGAAGGACGCGAGCCCAGCGCTGGTCAGGCGGCGATCGAAGAAATGCTCGGAGTAGACGGCCGAGACGCCGTCGAGCGCGTCGCGGAGCTCGGACGATGAACCGAGGATCACGACGGCGTCCGGCTCGTGGTCGAGGAGGGCCCGGATCTCCGCTTCCACGCTCGATCCAGTGCCGGAGACGTGCAGCAGGACTCGCACGCCGAAGCCCATCTCGCGGACGAGCGGCACGAGCGGCACGCCGCTGGTCTTCTCGGGACGGGTCAGGAGGAATGCCTCGTCGTCTCGCACGACGAAGCCGATCCGGTGCGTGCTCGCGCGTGATCGGAGCGCCTCGAGGCGCACGTCGTGATCGTGCAACCTGTCACGGAGCTCGCGTTCCATGTCCACTTCGACCCCGAGCGCGGACGCGACCGCCGAGAGCCAGCGCAGGGTGCCGCCGCGGCCGTACGGCGCCGGCGGCGAGATCCACGGCGTTCGCGAGTCGAACAGGAGCTGCTCGTAGTGTCCCTGCCACGTCTCGCTGGGGTGGACCACGGCGAGCGAGGCGCGCGGGAGCCGGTCGATCAGCTCCGGATCGAGGGCCGGCAGCACCGCCGCGTTGATCGAGATCCCGAGCCGTGCGAGCAGGCCCGCGAGGTCGTCCAGGGCCGGGTCCTCGGAGAAACCGACGAGGTTGATCGAGCCCGTGTCCGGAGGCCCGGACCGCCGCTCGGCCTCGAGCCGGCGCGCGACGAGGAGGTCGCGCAGCAGCGACTGCATGGAGAACGGCGTCGTGGTCAGGTGGAGGAGCGGCACGGGGGCGAGGCGTTGCTGGTGCGCCCGGACCACGGCCTCCGTGTCCTCGCCCGCGACCACGGGCACGCACGTGCTGGCGCAGAACACCATCGCGTTCCGCGGGACGCGATCGGGATCGAGGCTGGCGAGCGCCGCGTCGAGCCGCGCCAGGCTCGATCCCATGACCACGTGCCGCTCGTCCAGCTCGGTCGTCACGAGCCTGGTGCTCGAGGGGTCCGGCTCGCGCCGCCGTCCGGGACGTCGCCAGTCGATGCGCCGGACCCGGTCGTCCCACGGGTAGAGCGCGAGCGGCACCATGGGCACGCCCGTCTGGGGCGCGAGGAACAGGCACTCCGGGTCGCAGTGTTGCACGGAGATGGCGTGGTTGAAGGTATCCAGGCTGTCGAGCTGGGCACGCGCGGTCTCGGCCACCGCGAAGAACCGGCTCCAGACATCGGGCGATCCCCACGATGCGAGGAGTGCGCCCCGGTCGAAGCGCTGCTGGTCGGCGAGCGGCGCCAGGGGCAGCGGCTCGCCCGATCGACCGGCGTCGGGGTCCGAGGCGATCATGCGGGCCAGGTCCTCGATCTCGAGCGCCCCGAGCGAGCGCGGGGCGACGCGTCCGATCACGGTCGCAAGGGCAGGATCCAGCGCATCGGCGCCGCGGTAGCCGATCGAGACCGCGCCACATCGCAGGAATGCCGGCGAGCCGGCACGCGCGCGCTCCACGGACAGCAGGACAGTGCCGTGTCCGGGCGTCTGCACCTCGATCTCGATGTGGTCCGCGACCCAGGCGACCGCGACGACGGAGGTCCCTCGGCCGGCCAGCGCGGCCACTCCGAGCGCCTTGCCCAGACGCTCGCGGCTCGCCGCTCCGCCGGCCAGCGTGGCGCCTCCGGGGTGAGGATGCATCGCGTCGACTCTACCTCATCCGGATTCCGCGCTACCATGCACCGAGATCCATGGTGAGCACAACAAGGCATGGAGCCCCGCTGCCCTGGTGGACGAAGTGGACGTGGTGGACGTGGTGGACATCGCTCCTTCGTTTTCTGTCCACAGTGTCCACACCGTCCACCTCGTCAACGCTGAACGGTGCTTCATGCCCGGACACGATGGTAAGTGATTGGTGGACGAGTTGAACGCGTACGTCGCAGGCGGTGGATCGGACACCGTCACCGTGATCGACACTGCCACGAACGAGGTGATCGGCGATGTCCGCGTGGGTGACGAGCCGATGCTGGTCGCCCTGTCGCCAGACCGTACCACGCTGCTCTGCACGAACCGCGACGGCATGGACGCCAGCGTGATCGACACGCGGACGCTGGAGGTCAGGGCGACCGTCGCGGTCCAGGACGGGGCCTCCGGCTGCGGCTTCAGCTCCGACGGGTCGCTCGCGTACGTTGCCAACGAGTACTCGCACACCGTCTCGATCATCGAGACCTCGAGCTGGCAGGCGGTCCGCCATGTCCACGTGGGGCACGGACCCTGCGAGCTGCGGGTCGTGCCGGCCACGGGTCGCGTCGTCGTCACCAACGAGGAGTCGCACACCGTGGCCGTGCTGGACGGCAAGACGGGCGAGCGGCTGCGCTTCGTGGTCACGCCCGAGGGACCGCTGGGGCTCGACGTCTCGGGCGACGGCGCGTTCGCGATCGCCGCGTGCTTCATGTCGAGCCACGTCTGGTGCCTCGACGCCGCGACATGGACCGTGCGCTGGCGCGCAGACATCGGCGGGAGCCACGTCGGCGTCGCCATCGAGCCCGGCGGCGAGCGCGCGATCGTGACCAACTCGGACCAGGACCACGTCTCGGTCATCGACCTCGCCTCCAGGAAGGAATCGCTCCGGATGCAGGTAGGGCCGAACCCCGCGGCGGTCGCGTTGCTCCCCCACGATCCGAGCCTGGCATACATCACGATCCGGGGCGCCGACTCGGTCGCGGTGCTCGACATCCGGCGCGCCGAGGTGATACGCACGATCCCGGTCGGCTCGTCACCGCTCGGGATATGCATCGGTTGAACGGCATCGCCTTGATCGCGCTCTCGGGACCGTCGGGGGAGCTCCCGCTCGACGAGGTCGCCGTGTCTCTCGGCACGGCTCGCCGGACGGGCGCGCGGATCGCCGTGCTCGCCGGTCAGGATCCGACGAGGCGGCGCGACCTGCCCCGGATCTTCGAGCTGATCCGCAGGCTCGGCCTCGAGATCGGGCTCGTCACGGACGCGCGAAGCCTCGGCGATCCCGGCACGCGAGAGCTGCTCCGCGAGTACGGCGTGTCTTTCGTCGCCGCGCTCGTCGCAGAGCTCGACTCGCACGACCTCGACGGACCGCGCGCGCTCCACGCGATGTCGTGGGACGGGCTGCGGCTCGACCTGGCGGTCGTCGTGACCACGTTGACGGCCCCGCGACTTGTGGAGCTGTTCGACGAGGTGGAGTCGTGGACCGGCCGCGGGACGCTGTGCGTCCGGATTGTGGCGCCGGATCTCGACCTGCCCGCGGACAGGTGGCCTGCGGCCTCGCTGGTCACAGAGCACGTGGACGCGGCGCTGGGCAGGGTCGGCGCCGGAGTCGTTGCGGCCTGGGAGGGGTTCCCGCCGTGTCTGCTCGAGGCCCATGCGCATCTGTGCGACGAGTCCTTGCGGAGCGTCGCGCCGCGGATCGGGCCTCCGGAAGCGTGCTGGCCTCTGCCGCTCGAGAATACCGGAGACCGTGCTCACGCCGCCCCGTGCCTCGACTGCCTCCACCGCTCCGCGTGTCCCGGCGTCCCGCGAGCGTTCCTCGAACGGGACGGCGCGTCTGCACTGCGGCCGACCCGCGCCGTCCACGCGAACTCGTTCAACTTCGTCGTCGTGGACGTGGTGCCTGGCGCGATCGTCATCGACCGGCGTGCGTGTTCGGCTCGATCGCTCGACGTCGAGGAGCCCCCGATCCGGCAGGTGATCGTCGTGACGGCCGAGGACAGGGCCCGGATCTGCCGCACGCCGACGTCCGACTTCACTGACGCGGAGATCGCCGACGTCAAGGACCGGCTCGAGCAGATCTACCTCGACTGCTCCCGCGCCGGGGCCGCGCTCGACGACTTCCTCGAGTCGGTGCGCCGGTTGCGATTGCACCCGGAGTGCCGCGAGTGTCCCGACCGCCCGGGCTGCCCGACCGTGTTCGTCGAGGACCCCGATCCGCCGTTCCGGCGCGAGGAGCGCTGGCTCCGCAAGGAAGTCTCGCGGCTCAGGGGCCGCGTGCTCGACGTCGGTTGCGGCGAGCAGCTCTACCGTGACGTCCTGGACGAGCTGATCGCGAAGGGCGAGGTCGAGTACCACGGCCTGGACCCCGAACGTGCCGCCCTCGAACGCATGCGAGCGAGCGGGTTCCGTGGCGCGCTGCACGAGGGCGTCATCGAGACCTTCGACTGGCAGCCCGGGTACTTCGACTACGTGCTCCTGCTCCGGTCGTTCAACCACCTGCGCGACGTCGACCGGGCCTTCGACGTCGTCGCCCGGGTTCTGCGGCCCCGGGGTCAGCTCGTGATGTGCGACTCGCCGCCCTTCGCGCTGGTCCGGACAGCGGATCAGGTCGCCCACGCCGACGAGCACGCGCCAAAAGGGCACGAGCACTTCCGGAACTCCACCAGCCACGAGGCGCTCGAGATGCTCGCACGGCACCCGTTCCGGGTCGACGTCCACCGTCCCGTGTCAGCGAAGACGTCGGCCCAGTGGATCCTCAAGCTCATGCGGACCGGGTGAAGACACGTGCGCGTCATCCTCGTCAACCCGCCGATCCGCCTGCCTCTCGCGTTCGCGCACTACCCGATGTCGAGCACGCTCGGACTCCTGACGAACGCGGCGTGGCTGCGCGTTCAGGGTCACGACGTCCGGGTCGTAGACGCGTTCACGCTCGCCGATCGACTACGCATCCGGCCCGACGGAGACCAGGGGTTCCGCCACGTCGGCGCGGAGGTCGAGCAGGTCGCGGACGCGGTCCGCGACGCCGCCGGACGCTCGTCCGAACAGCCCTGCGTGGTCGTGTCCGTCACCATGTTCTCCGACATGAACCGAGCCCACGAGAACCTGGTGCCGCGGACCGCGGCGGCGCTGCGGCGCGCGCTGCCCGATGCGAGCGTCGGGCTCGCGGACCTCCACGTCTGCGGCATGAACTACTTCCCCTTCGACCCCGTCCGCGCGCTCTCGAGCATCCCGGAGGCCGACTGGGTGCTCCTCGGCGAGGCCGAGCCGACGCTGCCCGAGCTGGTCCGCAGGCTCGGATCAGGCGACCCGATCGCGGGCCTCCCGATGCTGGCGTGGCGAGACCCGGACGGTTCGATCGGCTTCGATCCCGCGGCGCCGGTCCCGATCGGCGACCTCGACGTGCTCCCGCTCCCAGCCTTCGACCTGCTGGACATGGAGCGGTACTTCGCCGTGCTCGGAGATGCGATCGAGGCGGACCTCGTCCACGAGTACCACGTGGTGGAGCGGCAGCTCCCGCTCATGACCAGCCGCGGTTGTCCCTTCCGGTGCTGCTTCTGCACGAACCAGGTCCTCGGCCTGCCCTGGCGGGCGTGCTCGGTGGAGTACGTACGTCGAGCCGTGCGCGAGCTACGCGAGCGCTATCGCGTGGATCGCTTCCTCCTGCTGGACGACAACATCAACGTCGATGCCGCACGCTTCCGGGCGCTCGTCCGCATGCTCGCCGAGGAAGGCGTGCCGTGGGATGCGGTCAACGGATACCGGGCGGACCGGCTCGACCTCGAGATGGTCCGCGCGATCAAGGCCGCGGGGAACACCAAGATCACGGTCTCCGCCGAGTCGGGCGACCCCGAGGTGCTCCGGCGGACAATCCGAAAGGGACTGAAGCTGAGCTCGGTGATCAAGCTGGCCAAGCTCTGCCAGGACGAGCGCGTTCCGCTCCAGGTGCACTACATCCTGGGCGTGCCCGGGGAGACGAAGGCGCAGGTCAACCGGACCCTCGAGTTCGCCACCGAGCTGCTCGAGCGGCACGGGGCCTGGCCGCTGATCCAGCACGCGATCCCCTTCCCGGGCACTCGCCTCTATCAGCAGTGCGAGGAGCACGGCTGGTTCGTGGCGCCGCCAGAGCGGATCTCCGGCGCCGTGCTCGAGGTGGAGAGCATCATCGCGACGCCGGACCTCGGCCCTGGCGAGGTGATCGAGATGAAGCTCGCCGCCCAGAAACTGCACGCCGCCATCCAGACCTTGAGCTGCATCGAGGTCGAGACGGCGTGCGACTGCGACTGCTGGCATTGTTCGTCCGGCGCGCGGACCGGTGATCGGCCCACGAGTACCGACCTGCGCGAGCGGATAGCGTGGGCCCGGTTCCTCGGCGGGCGCGAGGCGGTGCTCGCGGGCGGCGAGCCGACGCTCCGTCCCGACCTCCCGGACGTGATCACCGAGGCCCGCTCGCTCGGGTTCGAGCGCGTGACGCTGGCGACCAACGCCCACGGGCTCGTGGACGAAGCGCGGGCCCGCCGAATCGTCGAGGCCGGTGTAGATCGGATCGTCGTCGATCTCCTCGGACCCCGTCCGGCAGCTCACGACGCGGTGGCCCGCACACATGGCGCGTTCCGCTGGACCCTCGCCGGGGTGCGGCGGGCGCAGGCGCTCGGGTGCCGCGACCTCGAGGTCAACGTCCCGATCACCCGGATCTCACTGGAGCACCTCCCGGCCACGGTCGCGCTCGCGATGAAGCTCGGCGCTCGAGGCGTCCACCTCGTGCTCCCTCAGCCCGACACTCCCGCGTTCAGCATGGGAGAAGTTCCCTCGTGGGCCGAGGCGGAGCCGTTCGTGCTGGCCGCGCTCGACATGGCACCCGGACGGGTGACGGTCCAGGGCGCGCCGCTCTGCCTCTGGCCGGACAGGCCCCGCGCGCTCGTCCCCCTCCCGCACTGGGTGCTGCGGCGAGCCCGGTCGTCCCGGGCCAAGCTCGCCCGGTGCCTCGAGTGCACCCGGGCACTGCTGTGCGGCGGGTTCTTCCGGCCCGAGCACGAGGAGATCTACCGCGTGCTCGACTCGGCGGACCGGGCTGCTCGCTCCTCGCCCTCGAGCAGGACGCGCCGGACCTCGCGCTCGAGCCACGAGCAGGGACCGGCGGGCGCGGTGCATCCGGGCAGGCGGCGCAGGGACAGCGAGTAGAGACGCGTCTCGGCCGAGCCGCGCCGGCTCGATCGGCGCCGCCGCAGGACCACCCGAGCCTCGCCGCCAGCGTGCCAGGCGAAGCGCAGGGAGAACCCGGCGCCGGTGTCGCGCATCAGTCCCATCCGCTCGAGCGTCCACCCCTCCCTGGTCACGCCTCGCGGCCAGGACCGCAGCAGGCCGGCGACACGCCGTCGCGAGAGCCAGGGGTCCACCTCGCGCAGGGCGTCCATGAGCACGATGGCCTCGGCCGCCTTGAGCGTGTCCGGGTGCTCGGCCATCAGATCGACAAGCCGCCGCTTCGCCCGGGCGAGGGCATCGCGCGGCCAGTCCGGGCTCTCGATCAGGTAGGGGATGCCGGGCTCGTTGAACCGCAGGCCGAGCTCATCCCGCCGGGACCAGAGCGTCGATCCCGGATACACCTGGAGCAGCGAGACCAGCACGGTCCCCACCACGGGCGGTCCGTCACCTGGCGCGCGAGTCCACTCGAGGAGCGGCGCGAGGGTCGTGTGGAAGAAGCTCTCCTCGTCGTCTCCGGGGAGGCCCAGGACGACGCTGACGACCGGCGGGCGGGTCGCGCGCGAGAGCGCCGCGAGCGTCTCACCGAGGCGATCGACATCGACCTCCGCCCGGTCCACCTGGCCCATCGCCGGCGAGCTCAACGTCTCGACTCCAAGGAGGACCATGTGAGTGGGCAGCCGCGAGAGCAGATCGATCTGCTCTTCGTCGAGGAGGTCGTGCCGGAGGTTGTACGTGAGCCTGATGCGGCCCTCGGGATCCGCTGATCGGAACGCTCCGACGAGGCTGCGCAGCCTGTTTGTGTCGTAGTTGATGGCCGAGTCGTCGAGGGTGATGTGCCGGTGCCCGTGATCGAGTGCCCAGGCCGCCTCGGCCGCGATCCTGTCCGCGCCGAAGAAGCGGAGCCGCTTTTCGGCGTTCCAGGTGCAGTAGCCGCACCGGTGCAGGCACCCGCGCGAGGTCTCGAGCATCATCCCGTCAGCCGGCGGCTCGAGCGCTCCCGCCAGGTACGGCGACGGGATCAGATCCAGGTCGTCGATGCACCGCGGCGGCGGGCCCGAGACGATCCGGTCTCCGTCACGGCAGACGACTCCGGGGATCCCGGCGAGCCGCTCGCCTCGATGGAGCAGCACCTCGACGAACGCCGCCTCGCCCTCGCCGAGCACGGCGCCATCGATCGCGGGGGCATTGGCCAGGAGGGACACGGGATCGCCCTCGGTCCCACGGCCCCCGAGGATGACTTCCAGATGGGGACGCCGCCGCTTCAGCTCGTTCGCCGCGCGCTTCACCGTGTCGAGGTTCCAGCAGTAGGTGGAGAACGCGACGAGGTCCGGCTCGTGCGCCAGGATACGGTCCAGGTCCTCCCGGCTCAGCTCGACGTGCTCTCGCTCGTCCTCGATGTAAAACGGCTCGGCCAGGTCCAGACGTTCGATCCGGCACGTACGCCGCACTCGCTCGTCGGCCTCGGCAAAGACCTGGAGGACCGCGTTGGCCAGGCTGTACGGCGAAGGCGCGAGGGTGTCGACGAAACCGCCCTGACCGCCGAGCGGCGTGTCCCACCCCTCGGGGATCACGCTGCGGAAGCTGCCGACCAGGAGGACGCGGAAAGGGCCCGCCGTCGACGTCACTCGATCACCGGGACGAGCCTCGTGGCAAGCGCGATCCGTTCGCGCCCCTGGTGGCCGGTGTGATACCAGAGGTTCAGCACATCGAAGGGCTCATCGGGCGTCCGCAACGCCACGACCGCCGCGCCGCCGACTCTCCCGAGCTCCCACTCGTTCTCGGCCTCGAGGACCGGTCCGAGCCGGGTCCACTCCCGGCCCGTGGTCGAGATGGCGTGGACGATCCGCGTCCTCGATCCGCTCATCCCGGTGTACCAGAGGTTGTAGACCCCGCCGCGGACGATCACCGTGGGATCCGCGATCCCGTCGCGCTCGTACGCTGGTGGCTCGTCCGTATCGAACGCGTGCGGCTCGTCCCTGAGGTCCCAGTCCTTGCCATTGGGCGAGCTCGCGCTCAACAGGTAGGTCCGGCCCGACGCCGGGTCGCGGCCGACGTACCAGAGACCGAGGTGCTCCGGGTCCATGATGGCCACGGACGGCTGGTGCACCTCGATCCTCCAGACGACGCCCGGGTCTCCCTGCACGGCGATCGCTGACTCCTCGGCCTCGGTCCATGCGAGACCGTCCTCGCTCACGGCGTGGACTATGGCGGTCGGGACGACGCCAGGTGATGTGGTCTCGTCCACCTCCGCCTCGCCCTCGAACCACATGTGGTAAATCGGGCCGTCGGGCTCATCCGGCGAGGCCCAGAGCACGACGGTCGGCGCACGCTTCGCCACGCGTCCGAACTGGGTCGACGACGGCTCCGTGAGGATCGGTCCGAGCCGCTCCCAGGTCGCGCCCCCGTCCACCGACAGCGCGCTCTCGAGGTGGCCGTTGGCCTCGAAGGCCATCGCCAGCGATCCGTCGCCGCGGCGTACCACGGCAGGACGCACGAGACCCTCGGTCGAGCTCCGGGGCATCAGGCCGCGCCCCGTTCGAGCCCAGCCGGTCGGTACGTCGCAGACGCTCCGGTTGAGCCAGATGCCGTCCACGCGGGCTGCGTCGAGCCCCTCGAGGCGTCCGAAGGCGACCACGCGAAGCCCGCTGGTCTCGAGCTCCACCGTGTTGGTCGAGGTGTACGTGGGCGCGCTCGACAACAACGCGTCGTCGCCCGTCCCCGCACCGGGCGGCTGGTCGATCCAGAAATCGACGGTCCCGTATCGGTTGACGCGGAAGCCGTGGAGCCGGGTCTCGATCATGCGGCTCGACGGCAAGGGGAGACTCGCCTCGAGCCGCCCGGCCACGTAGAAGTGCGCCATCTCCAGCTCACCGTCGAAGACGACGCCGACCATCGGCGAGACGCCGGTGCCCGCGCTCGGCGTCTCCTGGGACGTGAAGACGACACCGAGGGCCTGCCGGCACGATTCGTAGGTGCAGAGCTCGCCGTTCAGCGACACGAGGAAGGACAGGATCGGCTCTCCCGACAGGCCCACGACCGGCTGTGAGAAGAGCCCGGCTTCTCCCATCCCGTCTCCGTCGAGGACCACGCTCGACCCCGACAGGTCAACCGCCGTGTCTCCGTCGCCGTCGCCCGCGAACGATGTCCAGCCGCAATCGGGGAGGGAGTCGCACGTGGAGAAGTCACCGTCGATCCACGAGCCCTCGACCACGACGCAACACACTGGGCACGACAGACACCCCGGATCGGTGCAGTCGGTAAACCCATCGGCGTCGTCGTCGCCGTCGTTGGCGCAGATGTCGCAGCCGTCCTGCTCCCGACAGTCCTCGTCCTCCCCCGCGCCGCTCCCGTCGGGAACGAGATACGTCTCGATGTCCCCGTCGCTGTTCGGGTCCGCGTCGGTGTCGGCGTCGCTGTCCATGTCGGCGTCGGCGTCGATGTCGACGTCGGCATCGGTGGTCGGGCCGTCCGGCATCTCCGGTCGACCGAGACACCCGATCACGATGGTGTTCGCGACACCGAGCACGACGAGCCACCAGGCCGGGTGCTGGACCAGTCTTCGTGCGAAGCCTGTGATGCTCACGCGACCTCCTGACACTGTGGCAATTATACCCCGGGCAGCGTGCGGAGCCCGGCCGCGGCGCGGAGTCGGTCGCACTGCTCGAGGATGCCTCGCTCGTCGAAGTTCTCGGTCTCGTAGCCTGGCCCGCCGGGCACTCCGCGTCTGTCGTGGAAGTCGGCCAGCGTCTTCCTGACGAGACGCACGCCGTACCGCTCGGGAGCGTGCCAGAGCGGGCTCGCCGGATCGACGAACATCGGCACCACCGAGATCCCGGTCCTCGTGGAGGCCCTGAGCCGCTCGATGAGCCGCGCCGTGAGGGCCACGTCGTCGGGGGTCTCACCCGGCAAGCCGGCGGAGAAGAAGCAGTGCGTCTCGAGGCCGAGAGCCTCGGCCTCCCGCACCGCGTCCACGAGCTCGTCGTTGGACCACCCCGGCGGCCTGATCAGACCGCGGACTCGTTCGCTGCCGCACTCGGGCGAGAAGACCACGGTCGAGCCCGGATCGAAGCACCGGGCGATCACAGCGAGGAAATCACGAGTCGGCAGCTCCCAGAGGTCGTGGACCAGCCGGAGCCGGTGACCTTCAGCACGGAGCGCCTCGAACCACCTCACGAGGTGCTGCGTGTCTCCAGGCGGTTCGAAGGATGTGCGCAGGACGCGAGCCCCGAGGCTCACGGCTTCGCGCGTGTCTCGCAGGACCTTCTCGAGGGGATACAGGAGGACTCCGGTTCGCTTCGATGTGGTCCACTGGCCGTCCGCCGCGCCGCCGCAGCACGGGCACGATCGCGGGCACCCCCGCCCCGCGTTCAGGTAGGCCGCGTACGGATACCCTTCCGATCCCTTCTCGCCTTCGTCGAAGTCCGCGTACAGGGATCTGGAGAGGTACTCCTCGTGGTGCCGGAGCAGGGAGATGTCTCCGTGCCGCAGCGTCGCTGACAAGGGCTCGTCGAGGACCCAGGTCACCGGGTTCTCGCGCACCTCGCCCCCGCCCGTGCGCCAGACGGCGTTCGGTACGCCTTCGATGTCCCCGTCGCCGTCGATCCACGCCCTCGCCAGCGTCCTGAGCGGCTCCTCGCCGTCTCCACGCACGACCGCGGCGACGAACGGTAGCGACCCGACCAGGTCGCGGGCGAACACCGACGCCGTCAGACCGCCCAGGACGACCTTGCACTCCGGCGACCAGCCCGCGATCCGCTGCGCCACGTCGATCACGGGACCAGTCTGCTGGTTCCAGTGCAGCGACAGGAGCACCAGCCTCGGCCGGAGCTCCTCGAGCAGCGCGCGCAGTGAGAATTTCTCCGATGATCCGCCCGATCCCCTCCGGCGCGCGATCTCGCTCTCGATGCCCAGGTGCGTCACCGCGACGCACCGCCCCTCGTCGGCGAGCATGTTGGCGAGCGCCGGCACGCCGAGCGGGAGCACCATGATCTCCCGCCGCCCATCTCGGAAGAGCGGGACATGGACGAAGAGGGCGTCGACCTGGGGTCTGGGAGATGCCTTCGACTTCGTGATCGCGCTCTGAGATCCCAACTCCGCCGCCTGAACGAAGTGATGCTCGATCAACGAGCCCGGATCCGCCCGTCGGATCGCATCGAGGAGCCCTCTCCGGACGTCGGGGTCGCGCGGAACCTCGGGATCGATCCAGCAGATGTGACGATACCGCTGCTCGATCGCCCAGCGGACGTCGCCGAAGACACGATCCGGAGCGTGAGCCCGCGAGCCGTCCGCGAGCTCGAGGAACACGGTGTCGCCCGGCTCGTGCACCATGCCCCACTGGTACGGTGACGGCGCGGATGTAGCTGGTTCGCTCGAGCCCCCGAGCCCGATCTCCGATCTCAAGAGCGTGAGGAACCGAGGCCCCGCCGCACCGGAAAGCACGATGTCGGATGCGCTCTGCTCAAGCTCAGCGCGACACACGAGCAAGAGCCTCGCCCGGGGCAGTGTCGAACGAAGTGTTCGAAGCGCGACATCGACCAGCTCCCCTGGCCCGGCCCAGACCAGGATGAGCTCGGGATCGAGATCGACCAGGTCGTCGACCTCTCGGGCGCCGAGCGCCCCGTGACGCTCCGGGACCACGAGCTCGAGCCGCCAGGCTCGGCGCACCTCGCCATCGGCCTCTGCGAACGCCGCGATCCTGGCGATCTCGAGGTGCCCCGAACGTCCGGACCCGGGACCGAGCTCCGGGTGCCTCCAGCCCAGGAGCACGGCCCGCCGCCTGCCATCGACAACGCGGCGTCGGATCGTCCCGCGCCGCTCGTGCCGCGGCGCGTCCTGAGCGAGGGCCTCCTTGTGGAAGTACTCGACCCGTAGCGTCGGATTGCGATAGTGCAGCTCCGCGCTCGCGCGCGCCATGGCGAGCAAGTCATCGGGCGAGTGCTCGCGGCTCTCGAGCAGGTACGGCGTCTCGCCCTCGAGCAGCCGGTAGCCCAGCGCCGAGCGGTCGCGGTGCAGCCGCGATCCGGGGAGCACGGCCAGCCAGAACAGGCAGATCACGTGGATCCAGCCGGGGTGGCGTGCGTGGATCTCGAGCACCTGCTCGAGGCTGCTGACGAGCCCGTCCACCGTGTCGTGCGGCAGCCCCAGGATGAGCGACAGTGTCACCGGCCCGACGCCGGAGAGGAGCTCCAGCTTATCCTCGAGCTCACGGAGCGCGAGCGGTGGTTTCCCGATGGCGCGCCGCACGGCGGGCACGAGGCTCTCCACGCCGATGATGACCTCCTCCGCGGGGACGCGCGCCAGGAGCTCGGCCTGCCGCCTGGTCAGGAGCTCCTGCTTGAGGAAGTACGTGAGCCGGAGCCGGCTGGGATCGACGCGCCGGACCGCGGCCGTCAGCGCGTCGAGCCGGTCGTCGTGGAAGTTGATGGCTGTGTCGGTGAGCTTGACCGTGTCGAGGCCGTGGTCTTTGGCCCAGGCGAGGTCGGCTTCGATCGCCTCGATCGGGCGGTACCGGAGCGTCCTGCCGCCGCCCATCCAGGAGCAGAAACGGCACCGGAACCGGCACCCGCGGCTCGTCTCGAGCAGGATCGAGCTCCCCTTCGGCGCGAGCGTTCCGTCGAGATATGGCGACCTGAGCTTCGCGAGCTCCAGCGGCGGCGGCTCCGGGGCCTCGACGATCGCTCCGCCCGGGACGCGCGTTGCGAGCCCCGGAACGAGGCCGAGGCCCTCGTCGCGCCAGAGCGCCCGGAGCAGGGCGACGAAGGTGCATTCCCCTTCTCCGAGGACCACCGCGTCGACCTCGGTGTGTCCGACCAGGAGCTCCGCCGCCACCGGCCCCGCCGACGGGCCGCCGAGGACCACGAGCACGCCGGGACGGGCCGCCCGCACCCGTCGCGCGAGGTCGAGCAGCGTGTCGACGCTCCAGCAGTAGCACGACAGCCCGAGCACGTCGGGATCGGTGGCGAGCACCGCGTCCGCCGCGTCGGAGGGGAGGTGCTTGCGGTCCCAGGTGATGTCGAGGTCGAGCAGCTCGAGGGACACGGCCGCGGCGAGGTCGGGCTCGGCTGCGACGGCCGCGGCGAGCGAGCCGATCGCCAGGTTGTAGCTCTCGGACGCGAAGTCGCGTACGTGCTCGAACCCCGGCAGCTCTTCTTCTCGTCTAACGGAAGCCGCGACCAGGGTCACGCGAAGTCGTCGCTCGCGCACGCCAGACCTTAGCATGTCAGCTCAGTCTGCCCAGGACTCGATGACGTACACCCAGAGCACCTCCCGCGTCCTCCGATCGACGAGGAGCACACCGAAGGCGGCCGCGCCCACCGCGTCCGCGAACATCCAGTGCGCGGAGTAGGCAACGAGGTCCGGGTGGCTCGAAACGACCTCTGCCAGCGCGGCGCATACGGGATCGAGAGCGGCCCGCTGCTCCGGGGTGAGACCGCGTTCGGTCAGGTTGCCGAGGACGCTGGAGCAGGAGAAGGGCGCTACGAGCGTGACCCCGTAGACGAGCACGAAGTCATAGGGCGAGCTGCCCGAATTCCGGTACAGGAGCGCCTCCAGCAGGTCGGGCTCCGAGAAGGTCTTCGCGGGTGGAAGGCGGTAGGCCCTCGACGCGGCATCGAGGCACTCCCGACACCTCGGCGGCGTGTGCACCAGCGGCCTGACTTTGGCCGCGACCGCACGGAGGTCGGCGCTCTTTGTCCGCGTTACTCTGGTCGGGGCGGGACGCTTCGAGGCTGCGTGGACTTCCGGGAGCTCCTCGGCCGTGGCCCCTGTCGGTGTGACCACGACAGTGACCGCGAGCAGGAGCGCGGCCGGTATGTCCAGCGGGCTCGGCGATGATCGAGGGCGGCGTACACGCAATGACGGCATGATATCCCCATGATAGCCGAAGATGCCTTCAGGAGCTGCGGCGGAGCTCGGAGACCGTTCCGGGGAAGGCATCAGGGGTTCCCGTTGTCTCGAGAGTGTCTCATCGAAGCCTTCCGGAGCTCTGCACACCGATCGTGATCAGTCGAGCTGTGTGCCTGGAGCATGGCCAGGCATGACCCTCGTTTTGTGGACGATGTGGACGCTGTGGACCGAGTTGACCGTGAGCGAGAGGAGGGACAACTCACCCCGTTACAGCAGGGTCCACCCCGTCCACCGAGTCCACGTCGTCCACTTCTGGCAGCGGAGCTTGATGCCTGGCTGTGTGCCTGGAGCTATGCGACGGGATCAGTCGAAGTCTCGGTCGCCGGTGGGCGCGGGCTGTCCGACGGGGGAGTCTCGGGCTCCGTGCTCGGCTTCTCCACGACGGGGCTGCTCGACCGCGCGGGGCTCGAACGAGTGTAGAGCGAGGGGTAGTCCGCGGACCACGCATCGGGATCCGGGATCGGACGCTTCGTCCTTGTCCTCCCGCGACGCCGTCGTGTTTTTCGCGCCGCTGGATCTGTTATCGGAGAATCACCGGGAACTGTTTCCTGGGGGCCCGGTGTATAAGCGATCCAGCGTGCTCGTCGATCTCGTCCATCCGCCTCCGTACGGCGAGGTGCCGTTCAAGCACCTCGGGCTCGCGTGCGTCGCGGCCGGGTTGCATCGAGCC
>Ga0233425_10002104_pt1 | contig 40638 bp, 31 predicted proteins | sample Watercolumn_Towu_2_FD_181712 | JGI IMG/M metagenome (GOLD analysis project Ga0233425, IMG submission 181712) | Freshwater microbial communities from Lake Towuti, South Sulawesi, Indonesia - Watercolumn_Towuti2014_140_MG | ecosystem: Environmental > Aquatic > Freshwater > Lake | place...
CCGGAACAGCGGCACCGTCCCGAACGGGAATGCGCCCGCCTGGGTGTTCGTGTAGCCCAGGAACACCTTGTCCGATGCCTTGGGCGAAACCAGGAGACCGTGAGCGGACACATACGCGTCCGCCGGCCGGTCCGGCGGATCCACCTGCGACCAGGACATCCCGCCGTCCTGTGTCCGGTGCACGTAGCCACGCCCCTGCCCGTCTTCGTCCCGCAAGCCCACGAACAGGGTGCTCGCGCTCTGAGCCGCCAGGGCCGTCACGCTCGCCCCGCCCTGCCCGGGCACCGGCCCCACCGGAGCCCACGTCGCACCCGAGTCGTTGGACACCTGCACCTGCTTCTGGCACACCGCCACGAACTGCGTCCCGGCTGTCGCCACCCGCGCCACGGCCTCGCAACCGGCCAGCTTCTGCGAAAACGTCTGCCCCTCGTCGATGGACACGAACAGGGTCTTCTCGAAGATCACCATGACGCCGACAGGCTTCGTCTCCGCCAGCACGAGCCAGTCGCCCGGCGACCCACCCGATGCGAGGATGTCGCTGGACGTGAACGTGTTGCCCCCATCCTTGCTCTTGTAGACCACGCCGCCGCTGCCCGCGGCAAACAGGAGCGGGCTGGTTCCAGCCACCGTCTCCACGGACGTCATGTACGCGGTGACAGGGCTTGCCGACGCTGTCCATGTCGGCTCGCCCAGCTTCTTTCCCGCACACTCCCCGGCAAGACAGGCGTCCCCCGTCGTGCACACGTCCCCGTCGTCGCACCCCGTGCCGTCCGGCAGCGTGACCGCAGCGCACTCGCCGGTGTCCGGGACGCACTCGGTCTTCACACATGGGGTGTCCGCGGACGTGTCACACGTTACCGCGGAGCCGGCATCAAAGACACACGCACAGTCCTTGCAGCGCATCACCCCGTTGCACAGGTCGCCGTCGTCCTCCTCGATGCAGTCGAAATCGCTGGCGCACAGGTCCCCCTGCGCCACCGGCACGCAGAACCCTTCCTGGCACTTCCCGGTCTTGGTGCACGGGTTCTCACCGGGATCGCAGTTGCCGCCCGACGTGGGGCTCCACGTTCCACGGTCCGCGTCGGGCACGCACGCCATGCAGTCCGCACCCGGCTTCAGCGTCCCCTGCTCCACGCACGCGGCGTCTATGCGGCACCAGCCGTCCGCAAGCTCCCAAGTGCAGCCGCCGGTCCCATCACACTGACCGCCGGCCGAGCAATCGTCCGGCGGCTGGTCGCACGTGTAGTACGCGCTCTCCTCGTACAGGCAGATCGCTCCCGCTTCCCCCACCATGCAGACACCCTTGCCCGTCGAGCACGGGTCGTCGTCCTCGCACTCCGCACCGGGGTTGGCCTCGCAAAAGGCGGCAATGGCTTCCGCTCCGCCGTCAGGAACCCCGATTTCGCCGACGTCCCCGACACCCTCCGTCTCCCCGCCGCCGCCCCCCCCGCCGCACGCGGACACCAGCACTGACAGAACCACCACTATGAGGTCGCGCTTTCTCATTCGTTCCCCCAAAACACAACTCCAAGGCGCGGATATTCTAGTCAATTCGCGCATAGTAGCAATGTTTATTGTGCAGAATGGACACCCCGGCAGGAGCGTTCGCACCTAGTGCTTGCGCCGCTTCTTCTCCTGGAACTCCTTGAGTGCTTGCGCCAGAGCGCTGGCACCCTCCACCGGAGCCTGCAAGCGGGAGCTGCCCCCGCCGCTGGAGGACCGCAGCGACAGCCCGCCCGAGGTACCGGACGCCAGGGACGAGCGCACCGGGGCGTTCAGCTTCGCAGCGGCCCGCATGCGCCGCAGGAAGTCCGTGACCTGCTTCTCCACGTCGCTCGGCTCCGGACCCGGCGCCCGGCACCCGCCGATGCACCGTCTCGGCCGAGGCCAGGAGAACATCCGGGCGAACAACCGCAGCTCGCGCGGGTAGATGAAGACCTTCCCGCAGACCGTGCAGGTGATGGACTCGTCCTGAATGCCGGCAGCAAACGCACGACACCTCGGGCATACCGTCGGCACGTCCTTGCTGTTCGCAGTCAGCCACTCCACCTCCTCGGGCTGGACCGAGAAGGCAGAACCACAGTCATGACAGTTTGCTGGCATAAAAACCTCTAGATACGAACACGATGACAGCTCTTTGGAAGCAAGCGGAAAACCTTACCGCCCCGCGGGAGACGACCGCAGGAGCATCTCCGACGTCCTGCATACTAGCCCAACAACTCCGGTTCCGCAACAGAATCTTGCAACCGCCTTCATGCCGGTGGTTTCACCACGAACTGAAGCCCGCTCTGACCCACCAGGTTCGCAAGCGCCTGGAGCAGGTCCTCCCCAAGCGCAATGCGGCGGTCCGCACCGAGGTCCACCCGGACGTGCCCCTTGCCCGGGAGAATCACCCGCAGCGACACCGGGCACTCCCCCCCGTGAGTCTGGAGGACCCGGTCCAGAACGCTGAGCGCATCCAGCGGCGCCTTGCCCGAGTCCAGGCACACCTCCACGCGCCGCGTCCAGGACTGGGCCATGGCAGGCAGCGACGACACCTCCTCCACCCGGAGCTGGATCGTGGGCATCTCCGCATCCCCCTCCACCATCACACTCCCCTTCACCACCACCGGATCCGTCCCCAGCACCATGTCCCGGGCCGCCTCGTACGCACTCGAGAACGCGATCGCCGGCACCATCCCATTCTGGTCCTCCAGCTCGAACCGCGCCATCCGTCCCCGGCCGCTCTTCTCGCTCTTCTCCGACAGCCCGGAAACCACACCGGCCACCACAACCCGGTCGCCGTTGGAGCACCGCTCCAAGTCCTCCAGCGTGTGCGTGGTCATCTCTCCGATGAAGCCAAGATACCGATCCAGCGGGTGACCGCACAGGTAGCACCCGATGGCTTCCTTCTCCATCCGCAGGGTCTCCCGGTCCACCATGGCAAACTCGCAGACAACCGGCGCAGCGGCCCCGTCCCCGCCCCCAGAAACCTTCTTGCGCCCCTTGCCGGCCGCGGGCTTCATGCCGAACAGCGATTTCTGCCCCACCGCCCGATCGCGCTGTTCCGCCTGGGCCATGATCAGGTTGCTGTCCAAATCCCGGATGAGCAGGCGCCGGGGCTGGCCGAAGCAGTCGAACGCCCCCGCGGAAACCAGCCCCTCCACCACGCGCCGGTTCACCTTCTTGCCGTCCATCCGCAGGCAGAAATCGTAGAAGCTCTTGAACGGCCCGCCGGCGGCCCGCTCACCCACGATGGCGTCCACCGCGGACTCCCCCACGTTCTTCACCCCCGCCATGCCAAACAGGATCTGCTCACCCACCACGTTGAAGTCGTTCATCGACTTGTTGATGTCCGGACCGCGCACCGTCACGCCGGTCCGGCGACACTCCGCGAGATACCGCACCATCTTGTCCGGCTTGTCCTTGTCCAGGCTCATCAGCGCAGCCATGAACTCCACCCGGAAGCGGGCCTTGAGGTACGCGGTCCAGTAGGCGATGAACGCATACGCAGCGGAGTGCGACTTGTTGAACCCGTACTCCGCAAACACCTCCAGGGTCGCAAACAGGCTTGCCAGGAACTCCTTCGAGAAATTCCGCTTCTCACCGCCGTCCATGAAGCGCGCCTTCATGATCGGCATCTTCTCCTTCTTCTTCTTGGACATCACCTTCCGGAGCTCGTCGGCCTGCGACAGCGAGAACCCGGCCACGGACACGCCGATGCGCATCACCTGCTCCTGGTACACGATGACCCCGTAGGTCTCCTTCAGGATCGGCTCCAGCACGTCGTGCTCGTAGGAGATCGGAATCTCCCCGTGCTTGCGCCTCACGTAGTCGTCCACCATGCCGCCCTTGAGCGGCCCGGGACGATACAGCGCCAGCACCGCGATGATGTCGTCGAACCGGTCCGGCCGCAGCTTCCGCAACAGCTTCCGGAACCCGTCCGACTCCATCTGGAACACGCCCGTCGTCTCCGCAGAGCTGATGAGCGCATACACGTCCGCACAGTCCAGAGGCACGTTCTCCAGGTCCGGAGGCTCCTTGCCGTTGAGCTGGATGAGCCGCAGCGCCTCGTCCATCACCGTCAGCGTCTTGAGCCCGAGGAAGTCGAACTTCACCAGCCCGACACGCTCCACCTCCTCCTTGGAGTACTGCGTGACGAGCTCGCCCAGCTTGCCCGTGCACAACGGCACCACGTCCACCAGGGGCTCCTTGGAGATCACCACGCCTGCAGCGTGGACCCCGGCTTGCCGGTTCAGCTTCTCCAGCGCCAGGCAGATGTCGAAGAGCTGCCGGTGCCGCGCATCCTGGTTGGCTGCCGCGTCCAGCGCAGGCTCATCCTCCATCAGCGTGGCAAGCGCCGTGGTGGCAGCCGCCGGCCCCTCGGGGATCAGCTTGGTCAGCTTGTCCGCTTCCGCGAACGAGAAGCCGAGCACACGCCCCACGTCCTTTATCGCAGCCTTCGCATTCAGCTGGCTGTAGGTGATGATCTGGCCCACGCGGTCCTTGCCGTAGAGGCCCGTCACGTACTCGATCACCTTGTCCCGCTTGGCCTGGCAGAAGTCGATGTCGAAGTCCGGCATGTCGATGCGCTCGGGGTTCAGGAAACGCTCGAACAGCAGGTCGAACTGGAGCGGGTCCAGCTGCGTTATCCCGACAGCGTGCGCCACCAGCGACCCCGCTCCGGACCCTCTGCCCGGACCCACCGGCACGCCCATCTCGCGCGCCCGATTGATGAAATCCTGCACAATGAGGTAATAGTCCGAAAATCCCATCTTCGAAATGACGCTCAGCTCATACTCCAGCCGTTGCCTGTACTCCTCCTCGACGATGCGCTTTCCCTTGGCCTTCTTGGCCGCCAGCCGCCGGCTCAACCCCTCCGCCGCAAGCCGCGCCAGGCACGCATCCGCGGTCTCTCCCGCCGGCGTCGGAAACTTGGGAAGCAGCACCTTGTCCAGCTGGATTTCCAGGTTGCACATCGCAGCGATGCGCTCCGTGTTCTCCACCGCACCTTCCAGCCCCTTGAACTGCTCGTACACCTCCTCCGCGGACTTCATGTAGAACTGGTCGGAGCCCATGTGCATCCGCCCCTCGTCCGTCAGCTTCTTGCCCGTCTGGATGCACAGCAGCACCTCGTGGGCGAAGTGGTCCTCGCGCCGCAGGTAGTGGCAGTCGTTGGTCGCCACCAGCGGGATCCCGGCGGTCTCCGCAATGTTCAGCAGCTCCTCGTTGGCCTTGTCCTGGTCAGCCAGCCCGTTCTTCTGGAGCTCGATGAAGAAACAGCCGGGCTCGAACATGTCGCGCATCTCCAGCGCGGCCTCGTAAGCCTTGTCCGCCTTGCCTTTCAGCACGAGGTGCGGCACCTCCCCGGAAAGACACGCGCTCATCCCGATGAGCCCGCGGGAGTGCTGCCGCAACAGCTCCTTGTCCACGCGCGGCTTGCCGTAGAACCCCTCGGTGAACGACAGCGTGGAGAGCCGCATCAGGTTCCTGTATCCCTCCCCGTCCCGCGCCAGCAGCACGAGGTGATACGGCGATTCATCCCTGTTCCGGTCCCGGCGACTGCCCCGGGCCACGTACACCTCGCTGCCGATGATCGGCTTGATGCCCGCAGCCTTCGCCCCCGCGTAGAACTTCACCGCTCCATACATGTTGCCGTGATCCGTGATCGCCAGCGAATGGAACTTCAGCTCCTGGGCCCGCTTGAACACGTCCTGCAACCGAATCGCCCCGTCCAGCAGGCTATACTGGGTGTGCAGGTGTAAGTGGACAAACCCCATTATGGACTCCCGCTTGCCGGTGTATGTCGTCCTTGCGCCGACAGCTTCCGCCGAACCGACGGCGCATGCCCCCCCGCCTTGCTACGAAGAGCTGCACGTCCTCCCTTTTATCCCCCGGGATCCGCGAAGGCAAGTGAGAACGCGGTCCGGCCGGAATTCCTTGACAGCCTTGAGCCTCCCCCCTTATACTGCCGCCCGCAATTGGGAGCCCGCACGTCGCGGGCGCGAATGACGGCGGAGATGAAGAAAGACGACCCATTCTGGATCCAGCTCGACGAGGTGCCGCAGCCCGGCCTCCTCCTCGACCTGGACCTGCCCCAGGAGTGGCAGACCGGCGTGCTCGGGCCGGTCTACGCCCCCGCGGACCGGCGCCCTCACCTGCGCCTCAGGGCCACCCGGAAGCTCGACCAGCTCTCGGTCGAGGGCGAGGTCGAACTCCGTACCCGCTTCCAGTGCAGCCGCTGCGCGGAGCCGCAGACAAGGGACTTCCATTTCAAGGTCGCCGCGGTATTCATCCCCGCTTCCGAGTCCGAGCTGTCACCGGACGACGACGACCTCCTCCTCGAGCCGGATGTCCAGGTCTGCGACTACGAGGCCCGCTCCTTCAGCATCGAACAGCCGTTCGTCGAGGCCGCAGTCCTCAACGTCCCCGCGTATCCCCTCTGCAACACGGAATGCAAAGGCCTTTGCGCCGGGTGCGGGGCCAACCTCAACACCGAGAAATGCTCGTGCAAGAAGTCCGCGGGTGACCCCAGGTGGGCCCCGCTTGCAGGCCTGTCGGCCGTGCTAAAAAAGCAGAAACGTCAGCGAAGCAGTGGAGGAAAGAAAAATGGCACTTCCAAAGAAAAAGCACTCACAGCGAATGACACGAACAAGAAGGTCCGCAAACGATAAGGTGACCGTCCCCAGCGCAGCCTACTGCTCGTACTGCGGCGAGACCAAGGTCCCGCACCGGATCTGCCCTCACTGCGGGTACTACAAGAACCGCCAGGTCGTCGCAGTCAAGGAATACCAGAAGTAGGCCGCTGCTTCCGGTCGCTCCCGGCATCGGCCGGAAACACGGCCGCTGCGTGACGGCCCCTCAGCGGGGAGCCCGGAACTGAATGGTCACGACGTCGCCGTCGCACACCGCGTATTCCTTCCCCTCCGTTCGCACCAGCCCCTTGTGCCGCGCCGCTGCCTCGCTTCCGGCCGACGCCAGCACGCCGAACGGCAGGATCTCCGCCTTGATGAACCCCGCTTCCATGTCCGTGTGAATCCGCCCCGCGGCCTGCGGCGCAGCCGTCCCGGCCGGCACGGTCCACGCCCGCAGCTCCGTCCCCACCGTGGTGTAGAACGTCACCAGCCCCAGCAGGCGGTATCCCTCCACCACGATCTGCTCCAGCGCAGAATGCGTAAGCCCCGCGGACGCCATGAACTCCGCCCGCTCCTCGGACGACAGCTCCGCAAGCTCCATCTCGTACTTGCCACACACCCACACCAGCGGGATCTTGAGCTGCACGAGGTGCTTCCGCAACGGCTCGAGGATGGCGTCCACCCCGCCCACCTGGTCCTCGGAGATGTTCGCCACGCACAGCACAGGCTTGCGCGTCAGGAGGCAAAGCTCCTTGAGCAGCTCCTCGTCCCGCGCATCGTGGCCGCTCACCATCCCGGCAGGAATCCCCTTGCCCAGGCTCGCTTCCAGCCGGTGCAGCAGGTCGAGATCCCGCTTGGCGTCCTTGTCCCCGACCTTGGCCATCTTGTCCGCCTTCTCTCGCCGCCTCACCACCGTGTCCAGGTCCGCCAGCAGCAGCTCCGTGGCCACGACTTCGAAGTCTGAAACCGGGTCCACCTTGCCGTGCACGTGGCTCACGTTCCCGTCCGCAAACAGCCGGACCACGTGGACGATCGCATCCACTTCCCGGATGTGCCCGAGAAACCGGTTGCCAAGTCCCTCCCCCTGGTGCGCGTTCCTCACGAGCCCCGCAATGTCCACGAACGTCAACGTCGTAGGGGTCACCTTCTCGGGCTTGCACATCCCGGCCAACGCCGTGAGCCGCGGATCCGGCACCGCCACCATTCCCTCCTTGGGCTCGATGGTGCAGAACGGGTACGCCGCCACCGGAGAGCCCGCAGCAGTCAGGGCGTTGAACAGCGTCGACTTGCCCGCATTCGGCAGGCCCACCACCCCACACGAGAATCCCATGGGCACCTCACTCGCTTCTGTAGAACGTTACCCGGCGATCCGCCAGGAGGTCGTTCCTCGCCGTGACCCGCTTGTCCCGCGCCCGAAGCACATCCACCTCCACCGACAAAGCACAGTCCTCCCCCCGCCCCGCACACGCCAGGCGCTGCCCGCCCGGCCCGTAGATGATGCTGCTGCCGATGAACTCCAGCCGCAGGCCGGGAACCCGCTCCTCCACTCCGACCCGGTTGGCCGTCGCGGTGAACACCCGGTTCTCGAGAGCCCGCGTCTTCATCGCATCCGGACAGTGCGGAAGCACGAGGTTCGACGGGTGCGCCACCACGTCGGCTCCCATCAGCATCAACGTCCGAACCGACTCCGGGAACACCCAGTCGAAGCAGATCATCATCCCGACCTTCGCCGCGCCGATGTCCACCACCACGAATCCCCGGTCGCCAGGGTCGAAGATCTCCTTCTCCCGATCGAACAGGTGCATCTTGCGGTATACGGACACCGACCCGTCGGGCCCGGTCAGAAACGCGCTGTTGTAGAGCCGCTGGCCGTCCACCTCGGGGAACCCGCCGCAGAACCAGCACGACATCTCCCGGGCCTTGGACCGCAGCGTCTGCACCGTCGGGCCGTCCACGCCCTCCGCCAGCCGCATCGCCTCCCGCCGGTCCATGAACTGGTAGCCCGTCGCAAACAACTCCGGAAGCACCCACAGATCGGCCTGCTCCTCTCGGACGAGACCGACTGCCCGGGCGATGTTCCGTGCCACACCGCCGAACAACGGGAAGAACTGGACCACCCCGATTCGCATCCGGTACACCTCCGGATCCACTATCTTAGACCCGCTGCCCGCCAGACGACAACATTTCGTTTGCCCCGCCACCGTGCTCGGAGCTTGTGCAGAAGAACGCCACCTGCTACCTTGCACGCCGGAGGGTGTGCATGCGAGGCCTGCCGCTACTGCTCCTGTGCCTCCTGACGGTCCACGCCGTGGCCCAGGACAAACCTGTCGCCGCACCGTCCCCTGTGGTCTCCTCCCGGGAGGAGGAAGCCCTGGCGCTCCTCGGGTCCGTGCGCTCCCAGAGCGATCCGGCACAGCGGATCAAGGGCCTGCGTCGCCTGTCCCTCTACCGCTACGCCAGCGTGGCGGAAGGCCTCGAGCAGCTCCTGGAGTCCGAGCAGGACTCGCCCGAAACGATACGCGAAGTGGAATGGGCCCTGGCCGCAATGGCCGGTCACGCGATGGCTCCCCTTGCTCGAGGAGTGGACGACGGCAAGCTGCCCGTCACCTCTGCACTGACCATCCTCACCCGCATCGCCCGGCAGGATCCCTCCATCGTCGCGCCCATGATCTCCGGACAGTCGCCCACGATGGCCCGAGTCGCATGCATCGCAATCCTGGGAAGCAGACATCCCGCGGCAACGGAAACGGTCCTTGCCGCGTGGCCCGGCCTGAAGCAGGAAGCCAGACCCGCAGTTCTGCAAGCGCTCTGCAACGTGTCCAGGAGCGACTGCATCCGACTGCTGGAGGAGGCCCTCACCGGGCCCGACGACGGGCTTCGCATCGCGGCCGCCGGGCTCCTGCCCACGTTCGCAGACCCCTCCATGGCCACCCTTCTCATCCCCCTCCTGCACGGAAACAATCCCGTGGTGGTGCGCGCGGGGCTGGACGCTCTCATGGAGATGCGCCCCCTGGGCGTCGAGAAGGACCTTGCCATCCTCTTCGACCAGGCTCCGGACGACATCAAGGAGCAGATCCTGGACATCCTCTCCACGATGCCATCCAAGGAGTCGCTGGCGTTCCTCCAGGATGTCTCCAACCGCTATGCGGGCGTGTCGCACGTCGGCGAGCGCGCCCGGGCCCTGAGCCTGGATGCTTCCGGCCTCATGGTTCACTCCGGCCGCGACCGCGACTTCCCGCCGGTTGCGGCCACCCTGCTGAGAGACGGCCCGGAATCGTTCAAGATTTGTCTATTGAATTCAGATGGTTTTAGGGTGATTATTGAAGGTTCGATTGAGGTATCGTGCGCCCGCGGGAAGTCGACCCGGACGACGGTCACGACCTCCGACTTCGCCACCGACGGCACCCTGCCCATTGCGGAGCGGTGCGGGGCCAGGATCCCCCTGGTCACCTGGGTTCGGCCCAGCGGAAAACGCCTCGACGCCAAGTTCGAGAAGTAGATGCAAGCCTGCGGAAGCAGGACCGCACCCGGCCCGGTCGTCCGGCCGCGGCGGACACCCCGGCCCGCCTCAGGGGTTGAGCGATCCCATCGAGTAGCCCCGGACATCCATCGCAACTCGACGGTACCCGACGGATTCCACGGCCAGCGCCACCTGCTGTCGCACCCCGTCCGAGAGGAGACGGGCCACTTCGTCGCTTCCCACCTCGATGACCGCAAGGTGGTCGAAGTCCCGCACCCTCACCACGCCAAACCCCATCCCCAGCAGCAGGTCCTCCGCCTTCTCTATCCGGCGGAGCTTCGCCTCGGTGATGGGCATGCCGAAAGGCACACGGGAAGCAAGGCACGCGGCAGCGGGCCGGTCCCAGACGGGGATGCCCAGACAGCGAAGTGATGCCCGGATCTCCAGCTTGCCCATCCCCACTTCGATGAGGGGGTGTCTGACCCCCAGCTTCGTTGCGGCCTCGATGCCGGGCCGGTAGTCGCCCAGGTCGTCCCGGTTCGCCCCGTCCAGGACGCGGGCATACCCCCGCGTCGCGGCCATGCGGGTGAGAATGCCGAACAGGTGCTGCTTGCAGTGGAAACACCGGTCCACCGGGTTGGCAAGGTACTGTGGGTCGGACATCTCGCCGACCTCGACCTCCTCCAGCCGGACGCCCACGTGCCCAGCCATGGCACGTGCCTGCAGCAGCTCCCGTTGCGGAAGAGAGCACGAGCGGCCGATGACCGGCAGGAACCTGTCGCCGAGCGCCGTTGCCCCGGCCTTCAGCAGCAGCGTGGAGTCCACCCCGCCCGAATACGCGAGGATCGCGGATTCCAAACCTCGCAGCAGATCCAGCAGCTGGGAGTACTTGTCCATCCGACGGGCCGTCCCCTCGCGTCCCCTAGGCGTTGATCCCCTCGAACAGCAGCGTGGACAGGTACCGCTCTCCGGCATCCGGAAGCACCGTGACCACCAGCTTCCCGGCGTTCTCCGGCCGGGCCGCAACCCGAACCGCCGCGGCAACCGCGGCGCCGCCCGAGATCCCGGTCGTGATCCCCTCCTCCTTGTGCAGGCGGCGGGCCATCTCCAGCGACTCGTCGTTGGAGACCGTCACGATCTCGTCCACCACGTCCAGATCCAGCACGTCGGGCTTGAACCCCGCGCCGATCCCCTGGATCTTGTGCGGCGCGGGCTGCGGCGGCTGCCCCGCACGAATGGCGGTCAGCACCGGTGAATGCACGGGCTCCACCGCAATCGACCAGATCGCCTTGTGCTTCTCGTTCTTGATGAACTTCGTCACCCCGGTGATGGTCCCGCCCGTCCCCACCCCGGAAACGAAGATGTCGATGGCCCCGTCCGTGTCGTTCCATATCTCCGGACCGGTCGTCTTGAAGTGGATCGCCGCGTTGGCCGGGTTCTTGAACTGCTGCGGCATGAAGTAGCGCGACGGGTCCGACGCCACGATCTCCTCGGCCCTCGCAACCGCTCCCTTCATCCCCTTGGCGCCTTCCGTCAAGACCAGCTCCGCACCGAAAGCCTTCAGCATCCGCCGCCGCTCGACAGACATCGTGTCAGGCATCGTAAGAAGCAAAGGATACCCGCGCGACGCACACACGAACGCGAGCGCAATGCCCGTGTTGCCGCTGGTCGGCTCCACCACCGTCACCGCAGAAGAGCCGGGCTTCAGAATGCCCTTCTCCTCCGCATCCCAGATCATCGCGGCCCCAAGCCGACACTTCACCGAGTAGCCCGGGTTCCGCCCCTCGACCTTCACCGCCACCCTGGCCGAAAGCCCACCCGCCACCCGGTTGAGCTGAACCAACGGTGTCCCACCGATACTCTGACTGTTGTCCGCGAATATTCTCTGCATGCTACCCCCTTCCAGGTTTTCAAGAATCCTAGTGGATTTATATGAATTGTCGGGGAACTTGTCAAGAAGACAGTCTCTACACCCGCTCCAGGGCTTTGTTCAAGTCTAGGATCAAGTCCTCAATATCCTCTATTCCTACCGACAGCCTCACCAGCGTGTCGTCGATCCCAAGGGAACGCCTCACCTCGGGCGGAAGGCTGGCGTGCGTCATGATGGCCGGGTGCTCCACCAGCGACTCCACGCCTCCGAGGCTCTCCGCAAGCGTGAAGACCGTCAGCGACTCCAGGAAGCGCCTGGCGCCAGCCAGATCCGAGCGGAGGTAGATCGTGATCATGCCCGACATGCCGGACATCTGCTGCCGTGCCAACGCGTGCTGCGGGTGCGACTCGAGCCACGGGTAGATGACCCGCGCGACCTTGGGGTGCCCTTCGAGGTGCCTCGCCACGGCCAGCGCATTCGAGAAATGCCGCTCCATCCTGAGCCCCAACGTCTTGAGGCCCCTGAGCGTCAGCCACGAATCCCACGGCCCGGGTACCCCGCCCACTGCATTCTGCAGGAACGCCACGCGGTCCCTCAGCCCCTGGTCCCGCGTCACCACCATGCCGCCCACCACGTCGCTGTGGCCGCCCACGTACTTGGTGGTCGAGTGGACCACGATGTCCGCTCCGAAATCCAGGGGCTTCTGGAAGAAGGGCGACGCAAACGTGTTGTCCACCACCACGAGAGCTCCCACCTCGTGCGCCCGCTTCGCCACCCGCGCGATGTCCGTCAGCTTCAGCATCGGATTGGTGGGCGTCTCCAGCCACACCATCTTCGTCCGACCCGTGATGGCGTCCTGAGCCTTGACCGGATCCGACGTGTCCACCCACTTGAACGAGAGGCCGCTTCGCCCGAAGACCCGCTCGAACAGGCGGTAGGTGCCGCCGTAGACGTCGTCCGTGCACACCACCTCGTCTCCCGCGTCCAGCAGGTGCATCAGCGCATCCTCCGCCGCGAGCCCCGAAGCGAACGCAAGGCCGAAGCTCCCGTTCTCCAGCGCGGCCATGCATGCCTGCAGCGCATCCCGGGTCGGGTTGTGCGTCCGGCTGTACTCGTAGCCCCTGTGCCTTCCCGGGCTCTCCTGCGCGTACGTGGACGTCTGGAACACGGGCACCACCACGGCTCCGGTCATCTTCTCGGGCTCCTGGCCCACGTGGATCGCTCGCGTGTTGAACTTCATGGGATCCTCCCGGTTGAAATCAGTGTGGCAAGGCTACTTCTTGCTGAGGTACTCGATGATGTCGATTCGGGCAAGAATGCCGACGATCTCGTCCCTGTGCGGCCGCTCCCCCACGAGCACTGCGGACCGGCCCAGCAGCGCCTCGCTGACCCGCGACAACCCGGAGTCCGCTGACACCACCGGAAGCGGCTTGTCCATCACCTGCGATACCACCGTGCCCGCACCCACTCCGGAAAGAAGCGCGGTCAGAATCGCCTGTTCGCTGATGCAACCCGACAGGTCCCCGGCCGCGGTGTGCACCGGGGCTTGCGAGATGTTGCGTTCCTTCAGCTTGGCCGCAGCAGACAGAAGGCTCTCGTCGGCCGCCACCCACACCACCCCGCCCCCGCGGTGCCCGAGCACCGCTCCCGCGGTATCCTCGCTCTCATCCGCCAGGAAGCCGTTGACCCGCATCCATTCGTCGTTGTAGAGCTTGGACAGGTAGCGGTTGCCCGCATCCGGGAACACCACCACCACCTTCTGCCCGGGCGCAAGACGCCGTGCCACCCGCACCGCGGCAGCCGCGGCACCGCCCGACGACCCGCCCACGAACAGCCCCTCCTCGCGGGCAAGACGCCGCGCCATGAGGAAGCACTCCCGGTCGTTGACCCGCTCGAAGTCGTCGATCACCGAGAAATCCAGCGCGCCGCACACCATGTCCTCGCCGATCCCCTCCACCTTGTAGACATGCGGCACGGTCATGGTGTTGCTCTTGAACAGGTCGTAGTAGATCGACCCGACGGGGTCCACGGCCACGAGCCGGGTCTTCGCCTTCTTCTCCCTCAGCAGCCGCCCCAGACCGCTGACCGTGCCCCCGGTACCGGCCCCCGCAACGATGGCGTCCACGTCCCCTCCCATGTCATCCCATATCTCGTGGGCAGTCGACAGGTAGTGCGCCTCGATGTTGTCCTTGTTGTGGTACTGGTTCACGTAGAAGGCTCCGGGGATCTCCCGGGCGATGCGCTTTGCCGTCTCGTAGTAGCTGTCCGGGTGGTCCGCGGGCACGTTGGTGGGCGTCACCACGACCTTGGCCCCGAACGCTCGCAGCATGTCGATCTTCTCCTGGCTCATCTTGTCCGGCATCGTCAGGATGAGCTTGCACCCGTACACCGCGGCAATGAGCGCCAATCCGGCGCCGGTGTTCCCCGACGTGTTCTCCACGATCACGCCTCCCGGGTTCAGATCCCCCCGCTCCATGGCCTTGCGCACGATGTGCACGGCCATGCGGTCCTTGATGCTTCCCCCGGGGTTCAGGAACTCGCACTTCCCATAGATGGTCGCACCCTCCGCAGGGGAGATCCGGCAGAGCTTGACCATGGGGGTACGTCCGATGGAATCCAGAATGCTGTCGAACAGTCTCATCCGAATCGCTCCTTTCAAGACGGCCGCCCGGATGATAAAGGCTTCCCGCCCGCATTTCCACAGCAAAAAAGGGCGGTGGTTGCCTCACCCGGAGTTTTCGGCTAGACTGCCACAAAGTTGAATAGGCCTTTGGTCATGGCGTCTTTGGCCCAAATGGTTGGTGCTGGGTTGGAAGCAGCGGACGACAAAGAGCTGGTTGAACGCAGCAAGAAGGGGGACGAAACCGCGTTCAAGCAACTGGTCCTCAAGTACCAGAAGAAGGTGTACATGATTGTTTACTCGATGATAAGCAATCACCAGGACTCGCTGGAACTCTCCCAGGAGGTGTTCCTGCGGGTCTTCAGGCACCTTCCCTCGTTCGAGGGGACCTCATCGTTCTACACGTGGCTGTACCGCATCACGGTGAACATCTGTATCGACTACTATCGCCGGAAGCGGTTGAAGGCTTACGAGTATGACGACCGGCTCGATCACGCTCCCACGCAGGCCGAGGAGGACGTGTTCCCCCTCGTCTCGTCTGCTTCCCGCGACACACCGACCGGCAGACTGTTGAGAGAGGAGCTGGGCGCCAAGATCAGGGAAGCCATGGACAGGCTCCCCCCGAAGCACAGGCTGGTTTTCGTGCTCCGGGAGGAGGAGGGACTCTCGTACGAGGAGATTGCCGACGTCGCGGGCATTCCCATCGGCACGGTCATGTCCCGGCTGTTCCATGCACGGCGCAAGCTCCAGGAGCGACTGGCAAAGTACTTGCACTGAGGAGGGCGCCATGGAAGAGAAGAAGAAGACGTGCCAGAAGGTCTCCCAGATGCTGGACCAGTTCCTGGACGGCGAGCTGTCCCCTGCCGACCAGGAATGGGTGGAGGAGCGCATCGAGTCGTGCCAGGACTGCAAGGCCGAGCTGAGCCGACTCCGGAAGCTGAGGGCTCTCGTGCACGAAGTCTACTTCGAGGAAGCCCGGCGCGTCGACCTGGACGCGCTGCTTCCGGGCGTCATGGCCCGGGTCAAGGCCGAGAAGGTGACCTTGTGGCAGAAGGTCCTCACGCTCCTCGACCGCTACCGGTTGGGGCTCGCGTCCCCCATGGTGCCTGTCGGCGTGGCCGCCACCGTGGCGGTTGCAGTCATAGCCTTCACACTGGTCTACGTCTCCTCCGGCGGGGGCAGCATCGGCGTCCCCGGACAGGGAACGACGGTGGCCGTGGATTCCCCGGCTGGAGCCGGAAGCCGCGAGGCTCCGGTGGTCGCCCAGGCCCCGGAACGTGCGGCCGCAATGGACGACTCCGCGGTGCTGGCGTCCTCGGACGTCGTCACTCCGAGGCGGCCGGCTCACGCGGAGAAGCCCTTCAAACGCAACGAGTTCTACATCACGTACTACAACGTTGATTCCGGAACCGTGGTCATTGACGTTGACCCGGACGGCGATGAACCCGCGGTCGTCTGGCACTTCGATGACGACGGCGGCGGGAACCTGGAGGACAATCGGATATGAGACGATTGCTGATTCCCCTGCTTGCCCTTCTTCTCGCTTTCCCGGCATCTCTGCAAGCCCAGGACGCCCGCTTCAAGGTGCGGGTGCTGCTTGCCTCGAAGCAGGGGGACATCGTCGACCCGCAGATTGCACCGGCCCTGGCCAAGTACCTCAAGAAGAGCTTTGGAAGTCGGTACTCCCAGTTCCGCCTGCTGGACTCCAGGGTTCTGGGACTGGACCTCGGCCGCAGCGGCGAGGTTCCCCTTCCCGACGAGAGCATCCTGAAGCTCACCCTGCGTGCCATACCCGGCGATTTCATCAAGCTCACCATGGAGCTCAAGGACCTCAGGACCACGATCCGCATCAAGGACGGCGGCATGTTCTTCCAGGCCGGGCACCGCTACAAGAACGGGATTCTCATCCTGGCGATCTCCGCGTCCCGGGGCCCCCTGGACGACGACGGACAGAAGCTCGAGACTCCCAGGCCGGACCCTCGCGACTCGGATGACGGCAAGACGCCGACTCCGCGGCCCATAGAGAAGGACACGAAATCCGGCAAGTGACGGACCGCTCTCCCGGCTCCCTACCCGCCCATCGCCCGCCGGGTGCGGATCTCCCCGCGTTCGAACGTCCCGACGGCCACGATTCGACCGTCTGCAGAAAGCAGCATGATCGCCTCGGCCCCCTCGAACCCCGCACCTGCGATGCGCCGGCCATCCAGGAGCCTTCGCTCCTCCTCCACGCTGATGCGGCGGACGGGCAGCTCGGGCAGCCGATCCTCCGGGGAGAGCAGAGATTCCGGAATCCCCCGCGGGCCTTGCAGAAACGCGGAGAGCGGCACCGCTTCCTCCACCGAAAACGGAGCGCTTTCGACTCGGCGCAGCGCGGCCAGGTGAGCCGGGCATCCCACCGCCCTGCCCAGGTCCCGGGCCAGCGACCGGATGTACGTGCCGGAGGAGCAGGTCACGTCCAGCCGTGCCAGCGGCCCGTCGACGGCCGTCATGCGCAGCGCGTCGATGCATATCTCCCGCTCGGGCAGGTCCATTTCGCGTCCCTCCCGGGCCAGGTCGTACAGGCGCCGGCCGCGGACACGAACCGCGCTGAAGGCCGGGACCGTCTGCTGCTGCTTGCCCACGAATTGCGGGAGGCAGGCAGCAAGCCGGGAGCCCAGGTCGTCCGGCACCTGGCAGGTATCGACGACCCGACCTTCCGCATCGTAGGTGTCCGTTGCAGAGCCGAACGCGACCTCCGCAAGGTAACGCTTTCTCCCCTTCTGGTAGCAGCTCACGAGCCTCAAGGCATTGCCCATGAACACCACGAGCAGGCCGGTCGCCATGGGGTCCAGGGTCCCGAGGTGGCCGCACTTCTGCCCCGTATGCCGGGTCACGGCCCGGACCACGTCAGCCGACGTCATCCCCCGGGGCTTGTCCACAAGCAGGATCCCGCCGTCCACGTGAGCGCCCTCCCCTACTCCGACGGCCTGGGCAGGTCTTTGAGGATCTCCTCGATCCGCTGGAGTGCTGTAAGGCTGGTGTCGAGCCGGAAGCGAAGGTCGGGCACGAACTTCATGCGGAGCCGCTCACCGAGCTCGCGTCGGAGGAACCCGCGAGCGCTCTCCAGGCCGGCCAGCACCGACTCCGGATCCGCGGACGTGGTCTGGTACATCACCGTGGCCAGCCGAAGGTCGTCCCCGAGCTGGATACCGGTGATCACCGCGGACTTGACCCGGGGGTCCTTGACCTCCTGCGTCACGAGCACGGCCAGGATCTCCTGAATGAGCGCGCCGACACGGTCGGCCCTCTTGAAGCTGCGCACGCCCCCCTCCCCGGCTAGTAGCTCGTGATCTCGAAGTCGTGCTCCTCGAGCACGACCTGGGCCAACGTCTCGACACGGGCAACGATCTTGTCGATTGCCGAGTTGATGACCCGGCGGTCGTTGCCCACCAGGGCAAACCCGATGGCGGCCCGGTCCGGAACGTCCATCAGGTCCACCTCGCCGATCGACACGTGATACTCCTGCCGCAAGCCGGACAGGAGCGGCCGCAGCAGATTGCGTTTCTCCTTCAGACCCGCGTTGCCCGGCATCGCGACGACGAACCGGCATACCCCGACCACCATGAGGCTTCTCCCCTTGTCCGGCTACAGCGAAGCGGCGACCCTCTGGATCTCGTAGATCTCGATGACGTCACCGGGCTCCGCGCCGTCGTACCCGTCCAGGCCGATGCCGCACTCGAGCCCCTGCGCCACTTCCCTCACGTCATCCTTGAAGTGCTTGAGCGAGCTGAGCTTCCCCTGCCAGAGCTGCTCGCCGTTGCGCAGCAGCTTGGCGACTCCGGAGCGCAGGATCTTGCCTTCGGACACGTACGAGCCAGCGATCTTTCCCACGCGGGACACGGTGAACACCTGCCGTACCTCTGCGCGGCCGAGGAAGACCTCGGTCTCCACGAGGTCCAGCTTGCCTTCCATCAGCAGCTTGGTCTTGTCGAGCAGCTCGTGAATCAGGCTGAAGGTCAGCACCTGGACGCCGGCCAGGTCCGCCACGGCCTTTGCCCTCACGTCGGGCTTCACGTTGAAGCCGAGCACGAAGCCGTCGGACGCCCTTGCGAGGTTGACGTCCTGCTCCGAGATCACGCCGACTCCCTGGTGGATCACTTCCAGGGTCACCTGCTCCCCGCCCATTTGACGCATGCCCTGTGCAATGGCTTCCACGGCTCCGTGGGCGTCGGCCTTCAGCACGACCTTCAAGGTCTTCTTCGCCTCGGTGCCGAGCTGGCTGAAGAGCTGCTCGAAAGTCGGCTTCCGCTGCTTGGCCAGACGCTCCTCGCGTTCCTTCTTGTCCACGTGGCCGGACACCATCCGAGCGACCTTGTCGTCGGTCACGGCGTACAGGCACTCGCTCGCGGGAGGCACCTTGTCGAGCCCGACGATCTCCGCGGGCAGGCCCGGGCCAACGCTGGCCATGGGACGCCCACGGTCGTCGGTCAGCGCACGCACGCGGCCGGACGTCGTGCCGGCCACCACGGCATCGCCCACCTTCAGCGTCCCCTCCTGGACGATGACCGTGGCCACCGGGCCGCGGCCCTTCTCCAGCCGGGACTCTATGATGATGCCCTTGGCCCGCTTGTCCGGGTTGCTCTTGAGATCCATCATCTGGGCCTGGAGCACGAGCAGCTCGAGCAGCTGGGGCACGCCGTAGCCGGTCCGTGCGGACACGGGCACGAAGATGGTGGTTCCGCCCCAGTCCTCGGGTACCAGCTCGTGCTTGGAGAGGTCGGCCCGGATCCGTTCCAGGTCGGCCTCGGGCTTGTCCATCTTGTTGACTGCCACGATGAGCGGCACCTTGGCGGCCTTGGCATGGTTGATGGCTTCCACGGTCTGCGGCATCACGCCGTCGTCCGCAGCGACGACCAGGATGACGATGTCCGTGACCATGGCCCCACGGGCGCGCATGGCGGTGAATGCCTCGTGGCCCGGCGTGTCGATGAACGTGACTCTGCCCTTGTTCACCTCAACGGTGTAGGCGCCGATCCGCTGGGTGATGCCGCCGGCCTCGCCCGCTGCGATGTTGGTCGCCTGGATGCGATCCAGCAGCGACGTCTTGCCGTGGTCCACGTGGCCCATGATGGTGACCACGGGCGGCCGCGAAGCCAGCTTGGTCGGGTCGTCGGCTTCCACTTCCAGGTACCGTGCCGGGTCGAACGCGACGCTCTCGACCTCGTAGCCAAGGTCCGCGGCAAGCAGCTGCACCATCTCGAAGTCGAGCGGGTCGTTGACCGTCGCCATGAGCCCCTGCTCCACCAACTTCTTGAGGAGCACGTTGGCCTTGACCGCCATCTGAGCAGCCATCTCCGACACGGTGATGGTCTCCTCCATGCGGATCACGCGGCGCTGTCCCGGAGCCGGAGCAACGTCCAGCGTGGCTTCGCCCTTCGCCTTCTTACGGCGGACCCTTCCGCCCCGCATGACGTCCCGGTCACCGCCGAACGCGGCCGGCGGCCCTTCACGGCGACGGTCGTAGATGAGCCGCTTCCCCTTCTTGCGCGGGGACGAGGATTTCTCATCCTTCTCGACGTCCCGCTCGGAGATCCGTGGAATCGGCTTGACCACCGGTGCTGCGACCGCAGCCTTTGCCTTCTCGATCTCCTCGGCTTCCGGCATCGAGATAACGACCGCGTGGTACTCGTCCTTCTTCTTGCGCCTGGGCGTCAGCTTCAACGGTTCCGGCACCGGGCCTGCGGGAGGCGCTGCCTGACCCGCGGGCGGAACGTCCGCCGCGGCCGGAAGGGCCTCTGCTGCCACGGCCTCGGAAGGGGCCTCGACAGCGGCCTCCGGAGCGGCCTCCTCGGTCCCCTCGGAGAGGTCCTGCTCGCTCGGGGCGACCTCCTGGACGGCCGCGGGGGCCTCCGGCAGTGGCTGCCCAGGTTCAACCGCAAGGCCCTCCTGCTCGGACGCCTGCACCGTCTCCAGATCGGGAGCCGGGGCCGCGCCGTCGGTCACCTGGTCGGCCACGACCTCGGGGGCAGCAGACTCGGCAGCGGGCGCCCCTTCGGCGGAAGCGTCCACTCCCGCACCATCTCCTTCTGTTCCGGGCTTCCGGCGGCGGATGATGGTGCGCCCCGTCTTGCGCATCTTGGTCTCTGTGCCGTCGCCAACGGCCGCGGCGTCCCGGAACGCCTTGCGGAGCCGCAATGCGTCCGTCTCGTCGAGCTGCGAGAGGTGGTTCTCCACCGCGATGCCCATGGCTGCAGCCCTCTCGACGATCTCCTTGCTGCTGACCTTCTTGGTCCCGCCAGAAAGCTCCTTGGCCAGCTCGTAGATCCTGATCCTGCTCATGACGACCGCCTCTCGTGTGACCCGCCAGGGTCTTGATGACACAGCAAGATTCTAGAGGGGCTCTCGCGTGTGCGCAAGCCCGCTGGCCTGCGATCACGCCGTGCCCCCGGACACCCACTTCCAGAGCCCCTCGGTCGGGAGCCGGCCTCCACCGAGCCGCAATGCACGCACGAAGCTGCCATGCGATTCTGCAGAGCGAAAGCACTGCTGCTTCCTGCAGAGGTAGGCCCCCCGCCCGGGTCGGTCCTGCCCGAGATCGGGCTCGACCCCGTCTCCGGATCGCACGAGGCGGACCAGATCCCTCTTGGGGAACCTGCCGCGACAGCCAATGCACGTGCGCTCCGGGTCATGCCCGCTCCTCCCGCCTTTCCTCTCCCGACTCACTGCCCCGCCCCTGCCGGGCCACCGGCCCCGCCACGGCCCCCCGACGTCCCCGCATCGCCCGCTGACGACACGGGGTCTGCAGGCGGGACTTCCGCGGCCGGCCCTGCTGCCGGCAAGGCTTCCTCCGCCACGGCCGACGACTCGACGCCCTCTGCTGCCGCGGCTTCCGCCACGGCCGACGACTCGACGCCCGCTGCTGCCGCGGCTTCCGCCACGGCCGACGACTCGACGCCCGCCCCTGCCTCGGCTGACGCGGCGGGCTGCGCTTCCCCGGTGGCATCGTCCACCTTGCGGATCTCGATCTCCACCTTGAACCCGGGAAGCCCGCCGGCGCCCTGCGGCGACTGGGCAGACAGCGCTGCCAGGCGCCTCTCCTCCTGGAGCCGCGCCTTGTCCGCCTCGGCCTTCACCGCCTGCTCCGCACGCAGCTCGGTCAGCGCTTCCCGCATTGCGGGGATCTTGTCCGCGGTGATGCCCGGCAGGCCCAGCAGCTCGTCGTCCGGGGTGCCGAGGATATTCTCCACGGAGTGCAGGCCCAGCTTGAACATGTACTCGATGTCCATCTGCTCCATGATGTTGCGGCTGGTCAGCTTCTGGAGGATGCCCGCCTTGAGCGCGGCGATCTGCGACTCGCTGTTGATCTCGATGTTCCAGCCCACGAGCTGGGAAGCCAGCTTCACGTTCTGCCCGCGGCGGCCGATGGCCAGCGACAGCTGGTCGTCCGGCACGATGAGCTCGATGGTGTTGGAGTCCTCGTCGATGAGCACTCGAGCCACCTCTGCGGGCGCGATGGCGCTGCACACGAACCGCGCCAGGTCGGGGCTGTAGGGCACGATGTCGATCTTCTCGCCCTTCAGCTCCTGGACCACGGCCTGCACGCGGGCCCCGCGCATTCCCACGCAGGCGCCGACAGGGTCCACGTCGCTGTCCGTGGACGTGACTGCGATCTTGGTGCGCTCCCCGGGCTCGCGGGCCACGCTCACGATCTTCACGATGGCCTCGTAGATCTCGGGCACCTCCATCTCGAACAGCTTCAGCACGAGGAACGGGTGCCGCCGGGTGAGCACGATCTGCGACCCCTTGACCGAGTGCTCCGAGTCCATCACGTCCAGCACGAACGCCTGCACCCGGTCGCCGGCTCGGTACGACTCCTTCTGGACCTGCTCCCGCAGCGGGAGGATCGCTTCCGCCTTGCCGAGATCGACGATGATGTCCCCGCGCTCGAAACGGCGTGCGATACCGGTGACCAGCTCGTGCTTGCGCCCCTTGTACTCGCTGAACACCAGCTCCCGCTCCGCGGAGCGCACGCGCTGGTTGATCACCTGCTTGGCGGTCTGCGCGGCGATACGGCCGAACGTGCCCCGCAGCGCTGCCACCCCGAGGATGTCGCCGTAGGTTTCCTCCTCCTCGCGGGCCCGGTCCTGGTCCAGCGGGCTGTAGAAGATCTGGAAGCCGAGCTGGTCGCCGCTGACCGCCCCTTCGTCCACCGCGTGAGCCGTGTCTACGGAGATCTCCTTCTCCGGGTCGGTCACCACGTCCACGACGGTCATGTACTGGAACAGCTCGACCTGCCCCAGCTCATCGTTGAACTTGGCTTCCAGCTCCCGCTCCACGCCGAAGACCTTCTTGGCAGCCGCCAGGATGGCAGCTTCCAGGGCCTCGACCAGCACTTCCCGGGGGATGCCCTTCTCCTTGCTGATCTCGTTGATGACGGTGTTCAGACTAATTTCCATGACTGCCCTCCCGGTTGTGCGCTTCGCCCACGAGGTTGGCCCGTGCTATGAGCGCATAGGGGAACTTCCTCTCCTTGTCTCCGATCTTCAGGGTGACGGACTGTCCGTCACACCCCGCGATGGTTCCTTCGAAATTCCGCTGGCCGTCCATCGGCGTGCGAGTGCGGACCCGCGCGACAGCGCCGGCGAACCGCTTGAAGTCCCTCTCCCGAGCGATCCTCCGCTCGATGCCGGGGGAGGAGATCTCCATGACGTACTCGCCCCCGAAAGCGGACTTCTCCTCGATGGCCGCTTCGATGAGCCGGCTCCCGCGGGCGCAATCGTCCACGGTGACCCGTCCCTCGATCCGGTCGATGAAGTACCTGAGGATGGAGCGGTTGCGGCCGAACTCCACCTGGAGCTCGACCACGTAGCAGCCCAGTGGCGACAGGGCTGCGTCACCCAGCTCCATCAGCCGCTTCCTGACTTCCGCGTCCATGTCCCGCCACCCCATTCCAAAAAAAAAGGCGGGCAAACGTCCGCCTCTGGAACCACAAAGTTTGGACACTGCACAACCACAAACCGGTTTGGGAGTATATAAGCATATGTTTGAAAATCAACAGAAAAAAGTGGTACCTTCCCCGTCCGGGGGGGGGATTCATGACTCGAGGGCCGGTACGCCTCCACATCTGCCTGGGCACGCGGTGCAACAACAACTGCGTGTTCTGCATGGAGGAGGACCGCGAGGGCCGGGCGGAGCGGCTCGGTCTCATCGACACGCAGGCAGCCCTGCGCATCCTGGAGTCTGCGGCTTCGAGGGACTCGGTGATGTTCACCGCGGGTGAGCCCTCGCTGCGCCCCGACCTTCCCGACCTGGTGCGGCGTGCGAGCCGCATGGGATTCCGGCAGGTGGGGCTCATCTCCAACGGCAGGAGGCTGGCCTACCCGCGCTATCTCCACTCGCTGGTCCGTGCGGGGCTCAACTCCATCGTGATCTCGGTGCACGGGCACACCGCGAAGCTGCACGACTCGCAGACCCGGACGCCGGGCTCCTTCGAGCAGACCGTCGCGGCCCTGTCCAACGTCGCGGCCGCTCGGGCGGGCGGCGTGCGCCTGCGTTTCTCCACGGCCACGGTGCTCAGCCTCCGGAACATGGACGACGTCGGGGCCATTCTGGACTTCCTTGGCGGATTCGCCCCGGACGAGCGGATCTTCAACGCGATCCAGCCGCTGGGTCGGTCCGACCGGCTGTTCGTGTCGCTGGTTCCCCGCTACACCGAGATGGTCGCGGCGTTTGCCGCGGGCCTGGGACAGGCCCTGCGCGGGATTGCGGGCGTGAGGGTGGAGGACGTGCCTGCCTGCGTCACGGGTCCCCTGCCCCCGGCCGTCGTCGGGTTCGTCGAGAACCACGGCCACTACGAGCCGGAAGCTGAAATCCTTGACGGTGTCGGTCCGAAGCCACATCCTGCGGTAGGGGCCGGGCCGGTGGCCGATGCCCAGGGGGACTCCCTGGCACTGGTCACCCGGGAGCGGCTGGACGAGGTGCTGCGCACCAAGGGGCCCAGGTGTCCGGAGTGCGTGCATTTCGGGACGTGCCTCGGGGTTTGGAGGCGCTACGTCGCGGCGTATGGGTTCGACGAGTTCGTGCCCGTGCGGTGACCGCGCGGTGATGATGTTGCAGCTTGCGGGCTCGAACCGTTCGGCCCCGCAGGCACGCGGGCAGGAGGACAGATGGCTGAGTGCAAGACATGCCAGGCCACCATCGAGCGTGTGGACGTCAAGACCGGGTTCGTGTGCAACAACCGCTGCCGTTTCTGCGTGCAGGGGAACAAGCGTTTCGAGTACGGGAACAAGACCACCGCAGAGGTGGAGGAGACGCTGCGCCAGGCCCGCACGGACGCGGACAGCATCGTCTTCACCGGCGGCGAGGTCACGATCCGCGAGGACTTCCTGCACCTCGTGCGCTACGCCAAGAGCCTGGGATTCAGGACCATCCAGGTGCAGACCAACGGACGCATGCTCGCGTACAAGAAGTTCTGCGAGCAGGTCATCGAGGCCGGCGCCAACGAGTTCTCCCCCGCTCTCCACGGGCATACACCGGAGCTGCACGACTTCCTGACCAACGGCAAGGGGGCGTTCAAGCAGACGGTGCAGGCGATCATCAACCTGAAGAACCTCGGCCAGCCCGTGATCACCAACACCGTGATCACGCGGTCCAACTACCGTCACCTCGCGGACATAGCCAAGGTGTTCCTCAGCCTTCACGTGGACCAGTTCCAGTTCGCGTTCGTGCACCCGACGGGGACCGTGGAGGAGTACTTCGTGTCCGTGGTGCCCCGCATGACGCTCATCGCCCCCCACGTGCACAAGGCCCTCTCCGTCGGGGCGCGGGCGGGGGTGGTCGCGCTCACCGAAGCCATCCCGTACTGCTTCATGAAGGGCTACGAGCGGTGCGTAGCGGAGCAGTACATCCCGCGCACCAAGATCTTCGACGCGAGCTTCGTGTTGGACGACTACACGCACTTCCGGCTGACGGAGGGGAAGGCCCACGGGCCGCAGTGCGTGGAGTGCTCCTGGTTCGATGTGTGCGAAGGGCCTTGGCGCGAGTACCCCGCGCAGTACGGCTGGGACGAGTTCGTGCCGCGCACCGACCCCTGCACGATCGTCAACCGCCTGGCCGGCCCCGAATCGAAAGCGCCATGAGCCGCGACGCCGCCATCAAGGAGAGCGCGGTCAAGGAGAAGCGCGTCTGGGTACGCCTGACGAAGCGCTGCAACAACGGCTGTCTCTTCTGCCTCGACTCCGACTCGCAGGACGGGTCCATGATGCCGACTGCCGTTGTGGAGGAGCAGATCCGCAAGGGACGGGAGGAGGGCGGCCAGCGGCTCGTGCTGAGCGGCGGAGAAGCGACCATCCACCCCGACTTCCTCCGTTTCCTGGAGCTGGGCCGCAAGCTGGGCTACACGTGGCTCCAGACCATCACGAACGGCCGCATGTTCTCGTACGCGAAGTTCGCGGCGGCCGCACTGGCAGCGGGCCTGCAGGAAGCGACGTTCTCCATGCACGGGCACACGCCGGAGCTCCACGATCGGCTCGTGGGCGTGCCGGGCGCATTCTCGCAGTCCCTCGCGGGGATGCGCAACCTGCTGGGGAGGTGCGTGGTCAACGTCGACGTGGTCCTGAACCGCGTCAACATCCCGCACCTTGCCGACATCCTCGAGTTCTACCTGTCGCTGGGGATACGCGAGTTCGACCTTTTGCACATGGTCCCTTTCGGCCGGGCCTGGAACGAGCACAGGGACGAGCTGTTCTACGACCCCGCGGAGATGGCCCCGCACCTCAAGAAGGCGTTTGCGCTTCGCCGGCGCAAGGGAGTCGTGCTCTGGACGAACCGGCTGCCTGCCGCGTTCCTCGAGGGGATGGAGGATCTCATCCAGGACCCGCACAAGATCCACGACGAGGTCCGGGGGCGGCTCGAGATGTTCGAGGCGTGGAGGGACCGGGGGGTCCTGCCGGTGTGCCGGGACGAGAGGTGCGGCTTCTGCCCCATGGACGCGTACTGCGAGGCCCTTTCCCGTCTCCTCGCTGCGCTGGCCGCGGCCGAATACCCGGCCGTGCGGGTCCGGTCGGACCAGGCGGAGCTGCTCGATCGGCTGCTGGGCCAGGGGACTGTGACCCGTGCCACGCACGTCGTGGTGGAGGACGCCGGCGGGGCGACCATGGACGGCTGGCTGGCCCGCTTCGCACCTGCCTTTGACTGCATCCGGCTGGAGGTGGCGACCGCGGCGGGAGCGCTCGACGGGCTCTCGAACCCGACCGTGGCTTCCGTCGCGGTCAGGCACGTTGCAGCAAGCGATTTGCCCGGGATTGGGAGTGCGGCCGCGGCCGGGGCGGGCCCGCGGATTCTGCTGCCGGCAGCCCTCGGGGTTGGGCCCTGGTTCGAGGGGCTGGACGCACGGGCAGCGCGCCGCGTGGGCCTCTGGCTCGTGCCGCGCGAGTTTGCTTCCGAGTGCGTCGCAAACGATCTGGCGCCCGAAGCCGCATCCCGGCTTGCGACGCACGTGGGGGTTCCCCTGTTCGGCCTTCCCGAGTGCCTCCACCGCGACCAGGCGGCCGCTGCGGACGCGGACCCGACGCGGCCTGCGACAGTGGACCGGGCCGCGGGCCTGGATCCGACGCTGCCCGCCGGGGTGGACCTGTCCGTGTGCCCGGACGGGCGCCTCGATTTCAGCCGCTTTACGGAAGCGTTCATTCTGCGATACTACTACGTCAAGAGCCTCCGGTGCGCCGCCTGTGTGCGGACGGCCTCGTGCCGGGGGCTGCACGTGAACCTGGCCAGGAGCCGCGGCCTGGGCATGCTATCGCCGCTTGGCGGCGCTGCCCGACCCGGCAGGAAGAAGGGGCGGTAGAGCCATGGCGAACCTCGGCTACATCCAGCTCGTACGCGTGTGCAACCAGCAGTGCCGCTTCTGCTCCAACCCCGAGACGGACTACAAGCTGCCCGTCGAGGACGCCATGAAGAAGGTGGACGACCTCAGGGAGCGGGGGTACGACGGCATCATCCTCACTGGCGGCGAGCCCACCATGTGCCCGTATCTCGAGGAGCTCATCGCATACGCCACCAGCCGGGGCGTGGCTTCCCGCATGATAACCAACGGGCAGAAGACCGCGGACCCGGCCCTGGTGGAGCGGCTCGTTGCGGCCGGGCTCAAGCACGTCCACGTGTCGGTGCACTCCCACGATGCGAAGGTGCAGGCCGAGCTGACGGGCAACCCGGACTCGCTGCCCAACATCGAGAAGAGCCTGGAGAACTTCCACAGGGCCGGCGTCAACGCGGACGTGAACATCACGATCCAGGCTTACAACGGGGGGTCTCTGGACCGGGTCGTCGGCTGGCTCGTGTCCCGCTTCCCGCACCTGCGCCACTTCGTGTTCAACTTCCTCGACCCGACCAGCGACCGTGTGGCCGTGAACCGGGACACGATTCCGAAGCTGGCGGACGTCGAGCTCTCGCTGCACCGGGCGCTGACGATGCTGCACAAGTCCCGGCGCACGTTCCGTGTCGAGCGCGTCCCGTTGTGCTACATGGCGGAATTCGCCTGGGCTTCCACCGAGACCCGCAAGATCGTGAAGGAGGAGGAGCGCATCGTGCACTTCCTCGACCAGCGGGGGATGGTGCGGCAGACCACGTTCCGCCACGGCAAGGCGGACGTGTGCAAGGTGTGCCTTCTCGAGCCGATCTGCGCGGGGCTGTTCGAGATGGACACGTTCTACCAGTCCGCCGAGCTGTACCCCGTGTTCCTGCCGCCGGGACCCATCATCAAGCGGATCAAGGAGTCCGACTAGGGGAGGCCATGCCGCCGCTGGACCACATCCTGGCTGCCATCGTGCTTGCCCTGGCCGCGGCAGCTGCGTGGGGGGATCTCCGGCCCATGATCCCGTACGTGCTGGGCCGGACCGGGTATGCGGGAGCCAGCCACGGCCGCATTCCCAACGCGCTGCAGCTGGCCTGGCTCCTCTTCGGCCTGGCGGCCCTGGGGCTTGCCTGGGCCTACCCCGCGCTGGGGGGCACGTACCACGCTCCGGGGTGGGTGGAGGCTTCCGAGGGGATCCCGTTTGCGCTGGCGGTCTGCGCCAATGCGCTGCTTGCGCTCACGCTGGGAATCATCCTCTGGCTCCTTGGCCTGTGGGCGGCAGGGGACGCCAAGACGTTCGCTCTCATCGCGTTTACGCTTCCGCTGTCGGCCTACAGCCGGAGCTACATGCCGTGGTTCCCGTCGTTTGCCCTCTTCTTCAACACCTTCGTGGCCATGTTCTGCATCCTGCTGGTGGAGTTCGCCATCCGGACGACCCTCGCGGTGGGGCGCACGCCCGCGGCCTCGTGGAAGGGGCGGGTCGCTTCCCTTGCGGCACGGGGCTTCGAGAACCGCTGGGGGATCGCCAGGCTGGTCCTGCTGTTCCTTGGCATCTTTACGACCATTCGCATTCTTCGACATTTTGCCCGCGAGGGGCTGGAGGGGTTCCTCGAGGTCAACAAGACGGTCGTATACGTGATCCTCTTCCTCATGTTCCGCCCCCTGATGCGCTTTGCTCAGAAGCCGCTGGCCATTGTTGCGGCCGCCATGGTCGTGGGCGGATACGCGGTCTATGCGTTCTTCTTCGACGCCACCGGCCAGGCGAAGTACGAGTTCATCAACATCGGCTGGCTGGCAGCATCCATCATCGTCTTCAGGTGGGTCTACGACGCGTACCTCAAGGCCACCGACGCGGTGCCGATCCCGTGGTCGCAGCTGCGCCGCGGCATGCTGCTGTCCGACCCGGAGATCCTGCGGTTCAAAGAGCGCAAGCAGTTCTTCTCGGAGCAGATCGGTGCGTTGTCGCCGGACGGGCTCACCGAGGAGCAGGCGCTGGCGGTGCGGGGCTGGTTCGAGCAGAATGCTCCCACGGAGCCGGTCTGGGTCTGCCGCACCATCCCGTTCGTCCCCGCGCTGTTCGTCGGCACGCTGCTGACCCTTCTGGCCCGCGGGCTGGCGGTGGTGCTGTGAGGTCGCTGCCGTGTGCGCGCTGACGCCGACGCCCTACCCTCGCAAGGTCACCCCCTACTATTCGGGGCTGGCCGGAAGCAGCGCCCCGGATCCCGTGGCGCTGCAGTTCGAGCCCGGTCCCGGCGAACAGGATTCCACCGGCGACACCGATCCGCTGGGCGAGACGGAGGGCTGTGCGCTTCCGGGCCTGGTGCACGTCTACCGCGACCGCGTGCTGCTGCTTCCAACGGAGGTCTGCTTCGTCAACTGCAGGCACTGCAATCGTCGGTGGAGGAGGGTCGGTGCGTCGTCCCGCTTCTCGAAGGAGACGCTGGAGTCGTGGCTCGGCTACCTGCGGGAGCACCCGGAGGTCGAGGACGTGCTGGTGACCGGAGGCGACCCGCTCACCATGCCCGATCGGGACATCGAGCAGCTGCTGTCCGGGCTGCGGTCGGGCGGACACACGGGGGTCATCCGGATCGGCACGCGAGCGCCATGCGTGGAGCCGGAGCGGGTCTCTCCCGCATTGGCCCGGATGCTTTCCCGGTTCCACCCGCTGTTCGTAAACGTGCAGTTCAACTGCGTCCCGGAGTGCACTCCGGCAGCGAGAGGTGCGTTGGAGGTGCTGGCGGACGCAGGGATCCCGCTGGGCAACCAGATGGTTCTGCTGGCAGGCGTGAACGACTCGGCAGCGAAGATCGCGGCGGTCAGCCGTTTCCTGGTGTCGAGCCGGTGCAGGCCGTACTACCTCTTCCTGCCGGAGAGGGTGGCGGGCACGTCCGCATTCTGGGTGTCCCCGCGGCGGGCACTCGAGATCGCTTCCGAGCTGCGGCGCAGCTGCTCGGGCCTTGCGATGCCGTCGGTGGTGGTGGACACGCCTGCGGGCGGCGGGAAGGTGCCCATCGAATCGGGCCGATGCTCGGTATCGGGCGAGGTTCTCACGGTAGTGGACAACCTTGGCCGCAAGGTGGTCCTGGACTACACCCGGAGCTAGTGTCTGACCGCTCAGATTGCCGGGATCCCGAGTCTCTCCAGCGCTGCCGGGGTGGGGATCCCGGTGGCCGGGTCCCATCCCAGCAAGTCCCAGTACATGCGGGAAAGCGCCGCGAGGTCCACGGTCCGCCCCTTGTTGGCGCCCCGGGGCAGGGGCGGGCTTCCCAGCGACCTGGGCGGAGCGAAGTTGTCCCTGGGCCGAACGCCGTGCCTGACGTTGAATGCCTGCTTGGTGGTAAGGCTGCGTTCTCCGATCTGCATGAGCTGCTCGGGCGTGACGCCCCAGCCGGTGACAGCGTCCACCCAGTCGAACACGGGGGTGCGGGTCGCGCCGACGAACGCTCCGAACTTGCAGAGCCCCGCTCCGTTGAACATGTGCGAGTACTGGCTGCACGCGACCGCCATGCGGGCGTGCTCGGGCTTCGCTTCGTACTTCCTCCCCTTTCCGTACATCATCGAGATGCCGGGCAGCCCGGGCACCTTCTTCCAGAGCTGGAACATCTCGTAGTAGAGTTGCGCACCGAGGGTGTGCCGGCCGGGCGTGGGCTCGACGCTGTAGTGGAGGGCGAACCCGGGGTCGTACCTGCCGTCATGCATGGGCAGGTCCTGGCCGCCCGCGTGCATGGCCAGCTCTGCCGAGCCCTTGCCGATGCGCTCCGCTGCCTTCTTCGAGCCGTCCGCGAGCAGGTCTCCCAGGCCTTCTCGGGCGATCATCTTCTCCACCAGTGCGATGATGCCCTGTGCGTTGCCCCAGGCCAGGTCGATGCCTCCGGTGTCCGCGGTCGTCAGGATGCCCTTCTCGAAGCATTCCATCGCGAAGGCGACGGTGCTGCCCGCGGAGATCGTGTCCATGCCGGCCCGGTTGAGCATCTCGTTGAGCAGGAAGATGCTCTCCTTGTCCTCGTTGAGCAGGAGGCCGCCGAGGGCCAGCGTGGTCTCGTACTCCGGCTTGTGCGTCTCCTCGTACGGCCCGACCCCGCGGCAGATGCCGCCGCACGCCAGCGGGCACGAAAAGCAGCGGTACTTGGACGTCTCCCGGCTGATGATGGCGTCCGGGTTGACGGAGCGTGACCTCTTCAGGGTCCACTCTGCGTTGGTGCCCTTCCAGTTCTGGAGCGGCGCATCGCCGATCTCCGGCGAGATCTGGTTCATGGAGCAGGTTCCCCAGCGGGCCAGCATGCTCTTGTACAGCAGGCCGTCCTGGCCCAGCTGCGTGGGCAGGACGCGCATGAGCACCCCGAGGAAGCCCGACAGGTCGCCGGGCGGAAGCGGGATCTTCTTGTCCTTGACCCAGGTGACGCACACCTTGGAAAGGGCTTTCACCCGCTCCCGGTCCGCTACCGCCACCCGGGCGCTGCCCGCGCACACCACGGCCTTGAGCTTCTTGGAGCCCATGACCGCGCCGACGCCCGAACGGGCAGCGATGCGCCCCCGGTCGTTGGTGATCCCGGCCATGAGGGAGAGCTTCTCGCCTGCCGGGCCGATGACTGCGACCTGGGGGTCCTTGAGCCCGCAGGTTGCCTTGAGCGTGTTCTCGGTCTCGAGAGTGTCCTTTCCCCACAGGTCCCGTGCGCTCCGGATTTCCGCCTTGCCGTCATGCACCAGCAGGTAGACCGGCTCCGCTGCCGCGCCGGTGACGAAGATCCCGTCGAACCCGGCTCTCTTGATGGCTGGGGAGAAGTAGCCGCCGCAGTTGGCTTCGCCCCATCCGCGGGTGAGCGGCGACTTGCAGACGGCCATCCAGCGGCCCGTGAACAGGGATCCGCTGCCGGTGAGCAGGCCGGAAACGAAGCCGAGGACGTTGTCCGGGCCCATGGGGTCCGCGGCCGGGGGAATGCGGTCGTACAACAACCTGGCGGCCAGGCCGGAGCCGCTCAAGTACTCCCGGTACACGGAGTCGGGGATCTCTTCGACGCGGGAGGAACCCGAGCTCAGGTCCACCCAGAGCACCTTGCCCATGAATCCGTTTCCCACAGCGTCCCCCTCTCGGTTGCGGCATGGCGTGAACGGCAGCCTCATGGTATCTCCACCTCGCCGCCCAATTCAAGAACGATCGAGGCCGAGTCCACGCACTGCTTGCCCACCTCCCCCCGGTTCTGATACTGTGAGGGAGTCTTTCCGGGGGGTGCGACATGAGGACGATTCGATGCGGGGCCTTGTCGGCATTGACGGCCGTTTCCTGGATTCTTGTCTCTGCGTGCGGCAGCGGAGGCACACCGACGGCTACCATCGACGTGGCCGGCGAAGCCTTGACGACGCCTGACGGAGTGGAGTCGGACGGAGAGGTTGCCTGCGTGCCCGACTGCTACAACAAGTCGTGCGGACCCGACGGATGCGGCGGGGAGTGCGGCACCTGCCCCGACTATGCGCCGGAGTGCCAGAACTTCCTGTGTATCGCGACCTGCCAGCCCGTGTGCGAGGGCAAGGAATGCGGAAGCGACAGCTGCGGCGGCTCGTGCGGGACGTGCCCCGACGGCAGCGAGTGCAAGGACGGGACGTGTGGGCCCGTGTGCGTGCCCGAGTGCGAGGGAAAGGAATGCGGTGTGGACGGCTGCGGCGGCGTCTGCGGGTCGTGTGCGGGGGACGCCGCGTGCGTCAACGGGCAGTGCGTCGAGGAGTGCAACCCGGACTGCACCGGCAAGGAGTGCGGGTCGGACGGCTGCGACGGCACGTGCGGAGACTGCGGGGAGGGCCTGGCATGCCAGGAAGGCCAGTGCGCAGCGTGCACACCGGATTGCGAGGGCAAGCAGTGCGGGCCGGACGGCTGTGACGGCGCCTGCGGGGAATGCGGCGAGGGCTCTGCGTGCCAGGAAAGCCAGTGCGTCGCGTGCACGCCCGACTGCGAGGGCAAGGAATGCGGGCCGGACGGCTGCGACGGCGTTTGCGGGCAGTGTGCGGTCGGCACCGCGTGCGAGGCGGGAACGTGCGTAGCGTGCGCGCCGGACTGCGGCGGCAAGGAATGCGGAGACGACGGGTGCGGCGGGAGCTGCGGCCAGTGCTCGGACACGGTCTTGTGCACCATCGACTCCTGCCAGGCCGGGGCGTGCAAGCACGTGTCCCAGGACACCATCTGCGACGACATGAAACAGTGCACCTCGGACACGTGCGACCCGGTGGCAGGCTGCGTCAACGAGGTGAGCGAAGGCGCTGCGTGCGAGGACTGGGAGCAATGCACCGTGGGCGACACGTGCGATGCGGCCGGGACCTGCCAGCCCGGCGCCTGGTCCACGGACCCGGAATGCGGCGACGAGTGCAGCGACACGGAATGCGGCCCGGACACGAACCTCTGCGACGGTACGGTTGCGTACAACCCGGAGTCGTGCAAATGCGAGCCGGTCCCGGGCACCCAGGTGGAGTGCCCCGCGGGCACGAACCCGTGTGCCGTGCAGCAGTGCATCCCGGAGACCGGGGCCTGCGAGGAGAAGCCTCTGCCCAAGGGTGCGTCGTGCGATGACGGGCTGAGCTGCACCATCAACGACGCGTGCGACGGCGGCGGCAAGTGCGGGGGTGCGGAGGTCGTCTGCAGCGACGGCGACGCGTGCAACGGAATGGAGACCTGCGATCCGACCACGGGAGCGTGCGGCGCGGGCATACCGCTGGTCTGCGATGACGGCAACGTGTGCACGTCGGACTCGTGCGATCCCGTGGAGGACTGTGTCTACACGCCGGCGGACGTCCCGTGTGCGGATGCGGATCCGTGCAACGGCACGGAGATGTGCGTTGCGGGCGTGTGCACGCCCGGCGTGCCCCTTTCCGCGGACGACGGCATCTCCTGCACCGAGGACTACTGCGGACCCGATGGGCCGTACCACATCAAGAAGGACGGCCACTGCGACGACAAGAACCCGTGCACCGCGGATTTCTGCGACCTGCTGCTGGACTGCGTGCACAACGTGGTCCCGGGCCTGTCGTGCAGCGACGACAACCTGTGCAACGGTCTGGAAACGTGCCAGGCGGACCAGTGCGTGGCGGGATCCCCCCTGGTGTGCGACGACGGCAGCCCGTGCACGGACGACACGTGCGATCCCCTTTCGGGCTGCAAGAGCGTTCCCAACGACTTCAACTCCTGCTCGGACGGGGATGCGTGCAACGGGGTGGAGATCTGCAGCGCGGGCACGTGCAAGGCGCAGCCTGCTCCGGTGTGCGACGACGGCAACCCCTGCACGGACGACGGGTGCGACAAGGCCCTCGGGTGCACCAAGACCAACGACGACACGAACTCCTGTGCGGACGCCACGGTGTGCAACGGCAAGGAGGTTTGCGTCGCGGGAGCGTGCGTTCCCGGGGCTCCTCTCAAGTGCGTGGATGCCAACGAGTGCACGGAGGACAAGTGCGATCCGATAGCCGGTTGTTCGAATCCGCCGGTGAAGAACGGGACCCCCTGCTTCACGGGCGGCCAGAATGCGTGCAAGAACGGCCAGTGCGTCTGCACCCCGTCGTGCGGGGGGAAGAAGTGCGGCAGCGACGGGTGCACGGGCACCTGTGGGACGTGTGCGGGCAGCGAGAAGTGCATCGACTTCCAGTGCACCAACGCCTACAGCTGCGTGGAGATGATGGCGTGCGGCCTGCAGTGCGGGTTCACCGCTCAGTGCATCCTGAGCTGCTACGGCCAGGGTGCGCCCTCTTCGCAGGCGCTCTTCCAGGCGTATGCGTTCTGCGTTGTGAGCCAGTGCGGCCTGAACGTCACCCCCACCTGCGTGATGCTGGCGACAGCGGGTGCGTGCTCGGCCACCTATGCCGCGTGCGCCGCGGACTAGAGCCGCCGCGGCAACGGCTATGCTCCTGAGAAGTCGGCCTGCGTGAAGAGCAGGGTGGGGATCTTCCAGGCGGAGTAGAGGTAGGGGTCGTTCCCGACAGCGGAGAGCCGGTTCCAGAACTCCCGCAGGTTGCCCGAGAGGTTCATCTCGTTGACCGGGCGGGTGAGCTTGCCGGACTCGATGAGCATGCCGGAGACGCCCAGGGAGAAATCGCCGGTGGTGGGGTTGGAGTTGCCGCCGAGGAAGGACGTGACGTAGATCCCCCTGTTCACGCCCGCCAACAGTGCGGGGCCGGTCTGGCGGCCCGCCGCGAGGATCAGGTTGGATGGGGAGCCCGTGGTGGCGGCCATGCCCAACTTGCGGCCGTAGTAGTCGTCCACGAAGTACTCACGAAGCACGCCCTGGTCGACCAGGACCCTTGGCCGCGCGGAGATCCCCTCGTCATCGAAGAGCCGGGAAGCGAGTCCCCGCGGGATGAACGGGTCATCGGTGAGCGTCAGGAGCGTCGAGCCGATGGACTTGCCGATCATGCCGTCGAGGTAGGAGCTCTTCTGTTGGAGTGCGCGGGCCTGCATGGGGCCGAGCAGCAGGCTGACGAGGCGCTCCCCTACCCTGTTGTCCACGACCATGTCATACAGGCCGGACTCGACCTTGGCCTGACCGATCTTGGCGAGGGCCATGCGTGCGGCGTTGGCGCCGAGGCCTGCGCCTGCCGGGAGCTGAGATCGGAACCGGACCGTGGCGTAGTCCCAGTCTTCGGGTCTGCCGCCCGCGCCATCGCCCACGGTGACCTCGGCACCTGCGTAGAAGAGGGTTGACTCGGTCTCGCCCTCGAACCCGTTGCTGGTGACGCGTGCGGAAGCGCCCGCGGCGTCTCCCACGCCTGCAGTGGCGGAGATGACGCGGGGGTCCGCGGTGCGGGCAGCCGCCTCGATCTCCCGGGCCAGGGCGAGGCGCTGGTCCATGGTGATCTGGGATCCGGCAGGGTCGACGAGCTCAAGGTCCAGCGACTCCCGTCCGGCGTAGAGCGACGGATCGGGCAACGTGCGGAAGGGGTCCTGGCCCAGGTACCGCGTCATGGCCACGGCTTCCTTGATGAACCCTGCCAGGAACTTCCGGTCGAGGTTGCTGGTGGAATGGGCGGAGAACCGCTGGTCGAGGTAGACGGCGAGGGTCAGTCCGCTCTGCGTGGCTTCCTGGAGCTTCTCCAGCTTGCCGTCCCGGAACTCGACATCGATGGATCGGACGGAAGCGGTCTTGGCCGCGGCCTGTCCGGCTCCGGCATCGAGCGCCTGCTTCACGGCCCAGCGGGTGAGCTCCATTCGTTCCTGTTTCTCCATCGAGTCCTCCTTCAGCCGTTGGAACCGCCCACAGTGGCAGACGACACGAGCACGGTAGGCAGGCCCATGGAAACCGGCACGCCCTGCCCGTTCTTGCCGCAGGTCCAGCCGCCTTCGGAGAACTGGAGATCGTCTCCGACCATGGTGATCTGCTCCAGCACCTTCGGGCCGTTGCCGATGATGTTGATGTCCTTGACCGGCTTCGTGAGCTTTCCGTCCTCGATGAGGAAGCCGGACTTGACGTAGAAGGTGAAGTCGCCGCCGCCGATGAGGACCTGGCCGTTGGTGAAGGTTTCCGCGTACAGACCTTTCTTGACGCTGGCGATGATCTCGTCCCTGGAATGGGGCCCTGGCAGCATGTAGGTGTTCCGCATGCGGGGCTGGGGTGCAAAGCGGAACGACTGCCGCCGGCCGCTTCCGGTGGGCTTGACGCGGTAGTGGGTGGCGCTGATGCGGTCGTGCAGGTAGCCGGTGAGGATCCCGTCCTGCACGAGCCAGGTCTTCTCGGTGTCGTTGCCCTCGTCGTCGACGTTGATGGCGCCGCGGTTGGCCGCGACGGTGCCGTCGTCGACGATGGACACGAACTTCCGGGCCACCGGCTTTCCCACCTTGTCGCAGAAGATGGAGATCTTCTTCCGATTGAAGTCGGCTTCCATGCCGTGGCCGATGGCTTCGTGCAGCAGGATGCCGGAGCTTCCTGCGGCCAGCACCACGGGCATCTCGCCTCCGTCCGGCTTGACCGCGTCGAAGAGGGCCAGGGTGCTGCGCACGGCTTCGTCTGCGACCCTGTCGAGGAGCGCGGGGGTGAAGAGCTCGAACCCGGCTCGGGCGGACACGTCGAAGTAGTTCTGCTCCCTCCTGCCCTGGTGCTCCGCGATGCAGGCCGCGGTGAACCGTGCGAGGGGCTGGTCATCGGCGGCCATGCGGCCGTCTGAGCGTGCAACGAGCATGCGGCTGGCCTGGTCCACCATGGAGACGGTGGCCTTGATGATGCGGGGGTCTGCGCCGCGCATGCGGTCGTTGACTCGCTGCAACAGGGGGACCTTGCGGTCCACGCCCACTTCGGACCAGGGTGTCTGGGCCGGGTAGAACGACGGGAGGGACTGCACGGCCATCTCCGGGACCGCGGGAGAAGCCGGGCCGTCTGCGATGGCTGCCGCGGTGGCCGCTGCGGCCTTCATGGCCTGAAGCGAGATCTCCTCGCAGTACGAGTAGCCGGTCTGGTCTCCCTTGACCACGCGGATGCCGACGCCCATCTCCGCGGCGCAGCCCGCCCGGTTGACGACGTTGTCTTCCAGCCCCACGGAGTTTGTGACCGTGGACTGGAAGAACAGGTCGCAGAAGTCCCCCGAGCGCGACAGCGCGACCCCCATGACGGCCCGGATGTCCTGCTCGGTCACGCCGAATGCTTCGAGATACCGTTTCACATCAGAGGCCATGGTTCCTCCTGGCGGAATCCCGCCCTGGGCCGACGCCCTGCGCCACGGAAGCGCTGCCAGCACGCCGGCCGCGGTGGCTCCCTTGATGAAATCCCTGCGATTCATGCGTTGCTCACTCCTGGGCCGGGAAGAAGCCGATGAGACGCTCCAGGCCCAGCGGCTCCGGCCCGGTATGGACTCCGCCAAGGCTGAGGAAGATCTGCCGTGCATAGAACTCGTGACCCAGGGAGCTCAGGTGCACGGAGTCCGCAAGCATTGGGGAGAGGTCTGCCTCGCCGAGCGCCCCCGCCATGTCTGCGACCACGAGGCCGTCGATCGCGGAGAGCGTCTTGCGTGCGTTCTCCATCGCGTTGACCGCGAGGGACTGGATGAGCCCCGAGTAGCTTCCGAAGTACGACTTCCAGTACGAGGACTTGGCGTAGTTGAAGATGAGGCAGAACACGATGTCCACGCCGGGTGCGCGCTTCCAGATTTCCGCGATGATGGAGCTGACGTCCGCCTTGATCTCCTCCTGGAAATCATCGAGGGTTTCCAGCTTGGCCAGCAGCGAGCCGGGCTGGGACAGGGCGGGGCCGATGTAAGCCATGATGTCATTGCCCCCCAGCGTGATGACCACCACGTCCGCGTCGTCCAGCAACGGGTCGAGCTTGGTTTCGAAGAGCTGCTTTCCCGGCACCCAGTCCTCTGCCCGGCTTCCTGGCACGGCCGCGTTGATGCTCTCCACGTTGACCAGGCCTTCCATGAGGCCGGGCAGCAGGTCCGGGAACTTGGGGCTGCCGCCATGGGTTGCGAGGCTGTCGCCGATGGTGACGAAGTTGACCTTGCCGTATCGGACCGCGTCCGGGAAGCGATGCGGGCAGTTCGCGCTGGTGCAGATGGCTCCTTCGGGCAGGTCCACGTCGACAACATAGGACTTGCCCGACAGGACGGCGAATGCGAAGCGGCCGCACGCGTCCGTGAGCGTGGAAGCTTCCTTGCCGCCGGCCGCCAACAGGTGGACGGGGACGCCCGAGGCGACCAGGTCCTTGAGAGCGCTCATGGACTGGTCGTAGAAGGAGTCGGAGGACTGGTCCATGTCCTGGTACACCAGGCCCCAGGCCGCGGTGAACGTGGCGACGAAGGGCTCGCAGCCCTGTGCGTCGGGCACGGTGGTGTCGATGGGCTCGACCTGTTCGTCGGGCGGGCCGTCCGGCGTGGCCTGTGCATCAGGGACCGGAGCGTCGCCTGCGCTCCAGTCGCCGGCGTCGGGACTGACGGGTCCGGCTTCAGCAAGGAGGTCGTCTGTGCCGTCCGGGTCACTGCTTCGGTCCTGCGAGGCAGCGGAGTCGCTTGCATCGAGGGTGGTCCACCGCGTCCCGCGGGTGTCGTCTGCCGCGTTCCCCCCGTTGCCGGAGCCGCTGCACCCGCCGCACGGCGCTGTCGCAAGGATGAACACGCAAAGGACGGTCCGCACGCTCCTCATGCACCCCTCACCCGTCCGTTGACTGTAGCCACGACGGCCGAGGGATGCAACGGAGAATTGATTTCCGCGGCGGCCTCTCTTATTGTCGAACCATGGATATCGGATCGCTCATCCCTCCGTCGCTTCACAACGTCCGGCGATGGGTCTGGGTGCCGTGGACGTGGCTGGTGTTCATCCCCTACCTTGCGGTGAGCACCGCGTTCTTCGGCAGCATGGCGTTCCTGGTGGCCTACGTCAGCTCCCGGGCTCCCTTCTACATCGGGTGTGTCTGGGCGCGGCTGCTGTGCTGGGCCAACTTCACGCGGGTGCGGGTGAGCGGGTTGGAGCACATGGTCCCGGGCCAGTCCTACGTCATCATGAGCAACCACGAGAGCCACTTCGACATCCTGGCCGTCTACGGGCACTTCTGGCGCCAGTTCCGCTGGGTCATGAAGCAGGAGCTGCGCAGGGTCCCGTTCCTGGGTGCCGCGTGTGACCGGATCGGGCACATCTTCATCGACCGGTCGGACCGGGAGCGGGCGATAGCGAGCCTGAATGCGGCCAAGCCGAGGCTTGCGGGCGGGGTCTCGGTGCTGTTCTTTCCCGAGGGCACGCGCAGCCGTGACGGGCGGATGAAGGAGTTCAAGAAGGGGGGCTTCGTGATGGCGCAGGACATGGCGCTTCCGATCCTGCCCATGTCGGTCTCCGGCACGTACAAGGTGCTTCCGGGCAAGTCGCTGCGGCTGCTTCCGGGCTCGGTTCGGATCACGTTGCACGCTCCGGTGAACACGGCAGCGTACGGCCCGGACGATCGGGACCGGCTCATCGCGGACGTGCGTGCCCGCATTGCGTCGGGGCTGACCGCGTGGGAGCGCGGGGACGCACCGGCCGGGCCGCAGCAGTAGGCTCGAGCGAAAGGGCGTCGAGGCCTCGCGGTCCTGCGTCATCTTCCGGCATCCTGCCTCATCCTTTGGGGAGTCGTCTCGAGGCGCCTGCTGCCCGGATCCCGGTGCTACCGCTTTGGTTCCAGCAGGGCAGAAAATGCGTCCTTGCCGCCGAGGAACGCGGCAGCGCGGGGCAGTGCGGCCCTGGCAAGCCCGGCCATCTGCCCGGCGAGGTCGCGTATTTCCCATTGAGCGTGTGCGTCCATGCGCAGGCGGGAGAAA
>Ga0233425_10002105_pt1 | contig 40623 bp, 40 predicted proteins | sample Watercolumn_Towu_2_FD_181712 | JGI IMG/M metagenome (GOLD analysis project Ga0233425, IMG submission 181712) | Freshwater microbial communities from Lake Towuti, South Sulawesi, Indonesia - Watercolumn_Towuti2014_140_MG | ecosystem: Environmental > Aquatic > Freshwater > Lake | place...
CGAAATCCGTCAGATCAAACCGCGCCATCAGCATCTCCCTTCCGGAAAACACTGAATCAGAACTCAAGCCGCTTGGGAATCCTGTTTATGGGTATGTGACCTAGGCAGCGTGGACCGACAGTGGCGGATCACCATTTTGTCGGGTTGTCGATTACAATATCGTCATCCCGGGCCTGACCCGAAATCCGCCTTTCCCCCAAGATAGGCAGGTCCGGGGTGACGTAATATCCGCCTTCTGCGTCAAAGCCGGCCTTACCGCCCGAACACCTGCTTCAGCCACGCATCGACCGCCCTTGTCGGCGCATAGGTCGGATCGCCCAGCCGCCGGTTGATTTCGGCGTGGCCCTGCAATCCTTCGCCCGGAAAGCTGCCGCGTTCGACCTTGCTCCCGCCCGCCACCAACGCCTTGCCCAGCGCTTCGGCCTGCCGCACGCCGTCGGGGCGCTGGACATAGAGCAGCAGGAATTGCGGGGCGTTCGGGGCACCCGCCTGCAACGTCGGCGACAGCGCCTTCTGCCGCGCCGGATCGGTCCCGAACGCCTGAGCATAAGTCTTTTGCATGATCGGCGGCCCATCCTTCATCTGGGCCGGCACGTCATAGGCCGCGCCGTCGATCGGGATGACGCCGGCAATATCCGAAAAACTCAGCCCGGCGCCGCGCAGATATTTCTCGTCGGTACCGACCAGCGCGACCAGATGCGCGCCCGCGCTATGCCCCATGATCACGACCCGCCGCCGGTCGATGCCCAGCGCACCGGCGCGGTCGATCAGCGCCCTCACCGCGCCCGCGACATCGGCCGCCTGCTGTTCGACCGTCGCGTCGGGAACAAGGCGATAGTTGATCGACGCAAAGGCATAGCCCAGATGCGGATAATGCACCGGCTTGAATTGCCCCGTTGCATTGTCCTTGCTGCCGCGCTTCCAGCCGCCGCCGTGGACGAAGACGACCAGAGGCGCCGGCCCTTTCGCATCCTTCGCGCGCCAGACATCAAGGGTTTGCAGGGCATTGCTGCCATAGGAGATCGTCTCGGCGCCGGGCGCCGTTGGCCCTTCGTCGGCGCCCATGCGCGCCGCGAGCCGGTCCCGCAGCCGCTCGCGCGCGTCGGCAAGGGGGCCGGGCGCCGCCATGCCGACCACGACAAAGGCCGCAACCGCGGCAAATCCCACCCTGTTTCGTTTCCTCATCGCTCGTCTCCGTTGTCCTGGCAGCATCGATCTTGCCCGCAATTGTCGCAAAATCATCCCGCTCCGGGTTGCCTCTCGGCCCAAATCCGCTAAGGCCGCGCCGGGCTTTCAACCGCCCGTTTCAGCAGGACAGCATCATGGCAAACGTCACCGTCATCGGGTCGCAATGGGGCGACGAGGGCAAGGGCAAGATCGTCGACTGGCTCGCAAGCCGCGCCGACGCGGTCGTCCGCTTTCAGGGCGGTCACAACGCCGGTCATACGCTGGTTGTCGGCGAACAGGTGTACAAGCTGTCGCTGCTTCCTTCGGGGATCGTCACCGGCACCTTGTCGATCATCGGCAACGGCGTCGTGCTGGATCCGTGGGCGCTGCGCGACGAGATGGCGAAGCTGCGCGGCCAGGGCGTCGAGATCAACGCCGACAATTTCGCGATCGCCGACAATTGCCCGCTGATCCTGCCCATCCACCGCGACCTCGACGCGCTGCGCGAAACCGCAGCAGGTGCAGGCAAGATCGGCACCACCGGCCGCGGTATCGGCCCGGCTTACGAGGACAAGGTCGGCCGCCGCGCGATCCGGGTGTGCGACCTCGCGCATCTCGACAAGCTGGGTCCGCAGCTCGACCGCCTGACCGCGCACCATGATGCGCTGCGCGCCGGATTCGGCGAACCGCCGATCGACCGCGAGCGGCTGATTGCCGATCTCTCCGAAATCGCCGATTTCGTGCTCGAATATGCCCAGCCCGTCTGGAAGCGCCTGAAGAAGGTCCGCAAGGCCGGCGCACGCATCCTGTTCGAGGGCGCGCAGGGCGTACTGCTCGACGTCGACCACGGCACCTACCCTTTCGTCACCAGCTCGAACACCGTCAGCGGCACCGCCGCGTCGGGCTCGGGCCTCGGCCCCTCGGCGGTCGGCTTCGTCCTCGGCATCGCCAAGGCCTATACGACGCGCGTCGGCAGCGGGCCTTTCCCGACCGAGCTCGAGGACGAGGTCGGTCAACGGCTCGGCGAGCGCGGCCATGAATTCGGCACCGTCACCGGGCGCAAGCGCCGCTGCGGCTGGTTCGACGCGGTGCTCGTGCGCCAGAGCTGCGCCGTGTCGGGCGTCACCGGCATCGCGCTGACCAAGCTCGACGTGCTCGACGGCTTCGATCGCGTGCGCATCTGCACCGGCTACCGCCTCCGCGGCAAGATCCTCGACTATTTCCCCTCGCATTCGGCCGATCAGGCCGAGGTCGAGCCGATCTACGAGGAAATGGACGGCTGGCACGAATCGACGGCGGGCGCGCGCAGCTATGCCGACCTGCCCGCGCAGGCGATCAAATATATCCAGCGCGTGCAGGAACTGATCGAAACCCCGATCGCGCTCGTGTCGACCAGCCCCGAGCGCGAAGACACGATCCTGATCCGCGACCCGTTCAGCGACTGACGATCAGCGCCCGGCCGCAGCGACATCGCGGATCGCCGCGACGAAGCCCGCCGGATCGTCCTCCTGGATGAAATGCCCGCCGTGCAGCGTGCGGTGCGGCATCGCCGCGGCCCCCGGCACGCGCCCGATGAACAGCGCATCGCCGCCGCGCGTGATCGGGTCGCCGTCGGAAAAACAGCAGAGGAAGGGCTTGTCGAACGCCTCGAGCGCCGCCCACGCACGCTTCTGGTCGGGCACCGCAACATTATCGCCGAGCGGCACGAACGAGGGATAGATGCGCGCCGCGACCTTCGACGCCCGCGTCGGGAACGGCGCGTCATAGGCCGCGATTTCGGCCACACCGAGTTCGCGCTTCGCGCCCGCCTTGACGATCTTGCCGATCGGAAAGACCGGGCTGTAGCGCGAAAAGGCGCGCCAGATCGCGAAGGCGCGCGGCGCGGGCTGGCCTTCGGGCAGTCCGCCGTTCGAAAGCGCTACCCCCGCGAACCGATCGGGCATTTCGGCGACGAGCCGAAGCCCGATCAGCGAACCCCAGTCCTGACAGGCGAGGATCATGTTCCGAAGATCGAGCGCCTCGATCCACTGCCGCATCCACGCGACCTGCGCGGCATAGCTGTATGCCGAGCGATCCAGCGGCTTGTCCGAGCGGCCGAAGCCGATCAGGTCGGGCGCGACGACGCGAAAGCCCGCCTCGGTCGCGGGGCCGATCATGTGACGATAGAGATAGGACCAGGTCGGCTCGCCGTGGAGCATCAACACCGGCTGCGCATCGGGAGCGCCCTCATCGACATAATGGACGCGCAGGCCGCCCGCGATTTCCAGATAGTTCGGCTGGTACGGCCAGTCGGGCAGCCCCTCGAAGCGCGCGTCCGGCGTGCGATAGGTCCGCATTCTATTCCCCCTCTTCCCGGCGAGCAGCTTAGCGCGGGCCGCGGCCTTGTCCATGCGCGGCGATCGGTTAAGGTGCGGCGATGCTTTTCGCCGCTGAGGAGCCCGCATGTCGCGCCATATTCTCGTCCTCTACGGCAGCTATCGCCGCGACCGCCAGGGCATCAAGCTTGCGCGCTGGATCGTCGATGCAATCGCGGCGCGCGGCGACGGCGCCGAGCTGATCGACGCAAAGGCGGTCGACCTGCCGATGCTGGACCGCATGTACAAGGAATACCCGCGCGGCGAGGCGCCGCCCGCGATGGAAGAACTGGCGGGCAAGATCCGCGCCGCCGACGGCTTCCTGTTCGTCACCGGCGAATATAATTGGGGGCCGCAGCCGGGGCTCAAGAATCTGACCGACCATTTCCTCGAAGAATGGTTCTGGCGGCCCGCCGCGATCGCCTGCTACTCGGCCGGGCCCTGGTCGGGCGTGCGCGCGATGATGGGCTGGCGCGACATATTGGGCGAGATGGGCATGGCGGTCACATCGTCGATCCTGCCGGTCGGGCGGATCGGCGGCGCCTTCGACGCCGACGGCAAACCGGCCGGCGACGACGGCGCGCGGCTGGAGAGGAGCTTTCCGCGTTTCGCCGACGACCTCAACTGGTGGATCGACGCCGCGAAGGCCCAGCGCGCCCGGCAGGAGCCGCCTTACTAACCCGACTTGAGCTCGGCGTTCAGCCGCAAGCTGGCCCGCCAGAAGAAAAAGGCAGGGATCAGCCCGAGCCATGCCGCGCCATAGAGGACGTAGCGCACGCTCTCCTGCCCGTAGGTCGGCGCAAGCTGGTCGGACAGCACACCGAACAGGAACGGGCCGAAGCCGAGCCCGATCAGATTCTGCCCGAACAGCATGATCGACGCCGCGACCGCGCGCGCCTGCGGGCGGACCAGCCCCTGAACGCAGGCATAGGCCGGTCCGTAATAGGCCGAATTCAGGATCGTCGGAACGATCAGCAGCGCGACCGCGACGCGCCAGTCCTCCATATAATAGCCGAGGAACAGCACCGGCGCCGCGACCGCCATGCCATAGGCCGGAAAAGTCAGGATGTGCCGCTTGTCGCGCGCGCCGAACTTGTCCGCCATCTTGCCGCCAAGCCAGGTCCCGAACACACCGGCGAGGCCCAGCACGACCGCCATCGAAAGACCGGCTTCGGTGGTCGACAGCCCGTGACTGCGAATGAAGAAGCTGATCGTCCAAAGCGCCTTGCCATAGCCGAGGAAGGCCACGACCGACGATGCGATCAGGATATAGACGAAGGCACGCGAGGCGAAGATCTCGCGCATCGCCTCCCCCGTCGAAAGCCGCGCGGGCGCCGCGGCGGCGGTTCCGGCGGGGCGGTGGTGCCGCGGCTCGCGCATGCAGACGAGCACGATCAGAGCGAGCAGCAGCCCCGGCGCGCCGACGAGCATCAATGCAACGCGCCAACCGTGAAGATCGTTGACGATCCCGCCGATGACGAGCCCCAGCAGCGAGCCGATCGGTACGCCGAGGCCGTAGAAGGCGATCGCCGACGAGCGCTTTTCGGGCGCGACGCTGTCGGAGATCAGCGAGTGCGCCGCAGGCGTGCACCCCGCCTCGCCGACGCCCACGCCAATGCGCGCAAACAGGAGCTGGACGAAATTCTGCGCGAGCCCGCACACTGCGGTCATCGCCGACCAGATCGCCAGCGCGAGGGCAATCAGGCGGACGCGGTTCGTGCCATCCTTGTCGGCATAGCGCGCAATCGGGATGCCGAGCAGCGCATAGAAGACCGCAAAAGCCGGCCCCGCAAGCAGGCCGAGTTCCGTATCGGTAAGCCTCAGGTCGCGCTTGATGGGTTCGGCGAGGATGTTGACGATCTGCCGGTCGAGGAAGTTGAAGATATAGACGACGAGCAGGATCCAAAGCATCGTCCGCGTGTGTGCGGCGGCGCTGTCGGATGGCGGCGACCCGATGCCCGCGGCAAGGGCAGGTTTGTCCGTCATTTTTCTCTCCCAGGCGGCGAAAGTGCAGACCGGGGCGCCCCCTGTCAACGCCGCCGCGGCGACATGAAACAAGGCGCTTGCAATTGCCGCTACGGCTGCCAGCCTGCGAACCATGCAGAAAATTTTCCTGGCTGCCGCCGTATCGCTTCTCGCCCTCGCGCCCGCCGCCGCAATGCCGCCGCCGTTGCCCCCGGTCGAGGACAAGGATGCCGCAACCCTGCAGGCCGAAATGACGCAGGGGTCGATGCACGACGAACTGCTCACGACCCTCTATCTCGACCGCATCCTGAAGATCGACGACAACGGGCCGACGCTGGGCGCGGTCATTGCGGTCTTTCCGGATGCGGCGAACGAAGCGGCGCGCCTGTGGCGCGAGCGCCAGGCCGGCAAGCTGCGCGGACCGCTCCACGGCATTCCGGTGCTGATCAAGGACAATATCGAGGCGAAAGGCCCGCTACCGACGACCGCGGGCAGCCTCGCGCTGAAGGACAATGTCACGAACCGCGACGCGCCCATCGTCGCGCGGCTGCGCGAGGCGGGCGCGGTCATCCTCGGCAAGACGAACCTCAGCGAATGGGCCAATATCCGCTCGGGCGATTCGACGAGCGGCTGGAGCGCGGTCGGCGGGCTCACCAAAAATCCGCACGCGCTGAACCGCAATGCCTGTGGTTCGTCGTCGGGAAGCGGCGCGGCGGTGGCGGCGAACCTCGCGCCGCTCGCGATCGGCACCGAGACCGACGGATCGATCACCTGCCCCGCCGCGATCAACGGCATCGTCGGGTTCAAGCCGACGGTCGGGCTCGTCAGCCGCACCTTCATCGTGCCGATCAGCCACAGCCAGGACACCGCCGGCCCGATGGCGCTGACGGTACGCGATACCGCGCAGCTGCTCGGCGTCATCGCAGGGAGCGACCCCGCCGATCCGGCGACTGCCGAAGCCGATGCGCGCAAGACCGACTATGCTGCGAAGCTGTCGCCCGAGGCGCTCAAGGGCAAGCGCATCGGCGTCCTGCGCGACCGCATCGGCAGCCGCGCCGACATTACGGCGCTCTTCGACACCGCGCTGAAGGCGATGGAGGCCGCGGGTGCGGCGATCGTCGAGATCAAGGACAGCAAGACGGGCCTCGACGGCCTCGGCGACGCCGAGTTCGAGATATTGATGACAGAGCTCAAGGCCGACATGGCGCGCTATCTTGCAGCGCTACCCGCGAAGGGCGGGCCGAAGACGCTCGCCGACCTGATCGCGTTCAACAAGGCGCATCCCGAGGAACTGCGCTGGTTCGACCAGTCTCTGTTCGAACTCGCCGAGACCAAGGGCGGACTCGACAGCAAGGACTATCTGGAAGCGAAAGCCAAAGCGGCCCGGCTCGCGGGGCCGGAGGGGATCGACCGGTTGCTCGCGGAGAATCAGGCCGACTTCCTGGTCGGCGTGACCAACGGCCCGGCGTGGACGACCGACCTCGTCAACGGCGACCATTATACCGGGCCGAGCGTCAGCCAGCTGCCGGCGGTCGCGGGCTATCCGCACCTCACGGTGCCGATGGGCGCGGTCGAGGGACTGCCGATCGGGCTGTCGATCATCGGGCCGAAGTGGAGCGACGCCGATGTGCTGGCTGCGGGCTATGCCTATGAGCAGGTCAGCCGCAAGCGGGTGACGCCGACGTACAGACCATGATGATCCTCCCCGTCGCGCAGCGATGGAGAGGATAAACCGATCAGCGGCGGTTCTGCCGCTTCTTCCAGCCCATTTCCTCGAGCTCGAGCAATTCCATCGGCACATGGATGGTGCGGATCGCGAGCCGCACCTCGATCAGGAACAGCGCGAGCGACAAGAGCAACAGCAGCATCGCCACGGCGAACACCCAGGCCGCGGCGAGCCCGAGGTCGAAGCCTGCCACCGCCTGCGTGAACAGCAGGGCGACGAGCAGGCAGACGACGATGCCGCACGCTACCGCCGCCGCAATCGAATTGTTGATCACGTCGATGCGGCGGTCGACGACGCGAAGCTCGGCGACGACACGCTCATGCTCGGCGCCTTGGGTCTCGGCCCAAAGCTCCATCAGCCGACGCGAGCGATCGACGACGCGCGCGAGCCGGCCGGTGAAGACGTTGAGCAGGCTGCCGGTCGCGACCAGTAGGAACACCGGTGTGACCGACAGCTGGATCGTCTCGGCAATCGCGCCGAGGCCGGATGCCATCAGCCGCCCGCCGCGACCGACGGGGTGTTCACGCCGTGCATTGCAAGGAACTTGCGGATGTTGCGCGCCGCCTGTCGGATGCGCTGCTCATTCTCGACCATCGCGATGCGGACATAGCCCTCGCCGTCCTCGCCATAACCGACGCCGGGCGCGACCGCGACCTTGGCATGGGTGAGGAGCTGCTTCGAGAATTCGAGGCTGCCCATTTCACGAAGCGCGGGCGGCAGCGGCGCCCAGGCGAACATCGACGCGGGCGGGCTCGGAATATCCCAGCCGGCGCGCGCGAAGCTTTCGACCATCACGTCGCGGCGCTTCTGATAAAGCTCGCGGTTCTTCTGCACGATATCCTGCGGCCCGTTGAGCGCCGCGCACGCCGCGGCCTGGATCGGGGTAAAGGCGCCATAGTCGAGGTAGGATTTGACGCGCGTCATTGCCGCGATCAGCCGCTTGTTGCCGACTGCAAAGCCCATGCGCCAGCCCGCCATCGAATAGGTCTTGGACATCGAGGTGAACTCGATCGCGACATCCTTCGCTCCCGGCACCTGCAGGATCGAGGGCGTCGGATTGCCGTCGTAATAAAGCTCCGAATAGGCAAGGTCCGACAGAACCCAGACCTTGTTCTCTTTCGCCCAGGCAACGAGCCGCTCGTAGAAAGCCAGATCGACGGCCTCGGCGGTCGGGTTCGACGGGTAGTTGACGACGAGGATCGACGGCCGCGGCACGGTGAACGCCATCGCGCGGTCGAGCGCGCGCCAGTAATTCTCGTCGGGGGTCGTCGGCACGCTGCGGATCGTCGCGCCCGCGATGATGAAGCCGAAGGTGTGGATCGGGTAGCTGGGGTTCGGCGCCAGCACGACGTCGCCGGGACCGGTGATCGCGGTCGCGAGGCTGGCGAGCCCTTCCTTCGACCCCATCGTCACCACGACCTCGCTTTCCGGGTCGAGCTCGACGTTGAAGCGGCGCGCGTAATAATTCGCCTGCGCCTTGCGAAGGCCGGGAATACCCTTCGATTGCGAATAGCCGTGCGCATCGGGCTTCATCGCCACTTCGCACAGCTTTTCGATCACATGCGCGGGCGGCGGCAGGTCGGGGTTGCCCATCCCCAAGTCGATGATGTCCTCTCCCGCAGCGCGGGCGGCCGCACGCATCGCATTCACTTCAGCGATGACATAGGGCGGCAGGCGCTTGATGCGGTAGAATTCATCTTCGGACATGGGAAACTAGAACAACTCCTTTGCGTTACTTGCGGGTTGACGCGCGCGGCAGTCTCGCCAGCCGCATCGCGGCTCGTTATAGGCAATATATCCGCACTGACCAGCAGGAACGAGCATGAGCGATCCGGGAGAAACGACAGCCGGCGATGCCGCCAACCCCTTCCTGCCCTCGCCCGAAGACATACAGCACTGGACGAGCGTCATGGGCCGCGCGCAGCAGATGATGCTCGAATATGCGCTCGGCCAGGCGAACCAGGGCAACAGCGCCGCTGCCGGCCTGTTCGATCCCGCCAACTGGCTGCAGAACCCGACGACGCAGGCCTGGGCCGAGCAGTCGGCCAAGATGTGGGAACAGGGCGCGCGCTTCTGGACCTCGCTCGCGACACTCCAGCCGCCCTTCGCGCCCACACCCGATGCGCCCAAGGACAAGCGCTTCGCCGACCCCGACTGGACGGCGAACCCGGTCTTCGCGCTGATCCGCCAGACCTATGGCCTGTTGACCGAACAATTGTTGACGACGACGCGCACGATGGCGGGTCTCGACGATCATGCGCGGGCGAAGATGGAGTTCGCGGCACGGAACATGGCCGAGGCGCTGTCGCCCTCGAACCTCGCGATCACCAATCCCGAGGTGATCAAGCGCGCGGTCGAGACGCGCGGCGAAAGCCTGCTCAAGGGCTTGAAGCACATGCTTACCGACCTGTCGCGCGGGCAGCTCAGTCATGTCGATCCCGACGCGTTCGAGGTTGGCGTGAACATCGCGACGACGCCGGGAAAGGTGATCCACGAGACCGACCTTTACCAGCTCATCCAATATGAACCGACGACGAAGGAGGTCTTTACCGTCCCGCTCGTCATCTTCCCCCCGTGGATCAACCGCTTTTACATCCTCGACCTCAATCCCGCAAAAAGCTTCGTCGCCTGGGCAGTCGAACAGGGGCTGACGGTGTTCATGGTGTCGTGGAAATCGGCCGACGCCTCGATGAGCGAAATCGTCTGGGACGACTATATCGCGTCGCAGGTCGACGCGATCGATACCGTGCGCGAGTTGCTGGACGTTCCGCACGTCCACAGCATCGGCTATTGCGTCGCGGGCACGACGCTGGCCGCGACGCTGGCGATGCTCGCCGCGCGCGGCGAGGGCGATAAGGTCAAATCGGTGACCTTCTTCACCGCGCAGGTCGACTTCGAGCTCGCGGGCGACCTCAAGATGTTCGTCGACGACAGCTATCTGGCGCTGCTCCAGCAGCTTTCGGCGGGCGGTTTCCTTGACGGGCGCTATATGGCCGCCACCTTCAATTCGCTGCGCGGACGCGACCTGATCTGGAACTATGTCGTCGGCAATTATCTGCTCGGCAACGACTATCCGCCGTTCGATCTGCTCTACTGGAACGGCGACGTCACCAACCTGCCCGCGAAGTGGCATCGGCAATATCTGATCGACCTCTATCGCGACAATCGCATGGTGATCCCGAACAGCCTGTCGGCGATGGGCACACCGATCGATCTCAGGAAGATCGAGACCCCGGCCTATATCCAGGCCGGGCGCGAGGATCATATCGCGCCGCTCGCCAGCGTCTGGCGGCTGATGGACCATCTGTCGGGGCCGAAGACCTTCCTGCTCGCCGGCTCGGGCCATATCGCGGGCGTCGTCAATCCTCCCGCCGCTGGCAAATACCAGTATTGGACCGGCGACAACGATGCTGCGACGCTCGACGATTTTATCGCGGGCGCGACGGAGACCAAGGGAAGCTGGTGGCCGCACTGGATCGGCTGGATTTCGGAACAGGATAGCGCAAAAACGGCTGCAAAAGGCGCGCGCATTCCCGGAAAAGGTGCTAAAAAGGCGATAGAGGATGCGCCCGGCCGCTATGTCAAGCAACGGTAATATCGGGAAATCATAAGGCCAACGAGATCGGGGCGAGTCTATTTTTGTGCGCCGCACAAAAATCTCTTGAAATCTCCGATCCACTCCTATATTGTGCACTGCAACATAAAGGAGTTGTCACGATGGCTACCAAGATGGATAGTGCCGAAAAGGCTTTCGAAGCCGCGACGCTGGAAACCGCCGCCAAGCCGGTGGCTGCTCCCGCCGTTCCGGCTGCTGCTGCCGCGCCTGCGGTGGAAGCAAAGGCCGCTCCGGCGCCCGTGAAGACCAAGACTGTCGCGGCGAAGGCCAAGCCGGTCCAAAAGAAAGCCGCGAAGCCGGCACCGAAGAAGATCGCCCCCAAGAAGGCGGTCGCGAAGACCATTGCCCCGAAGCCCGTCAAGGCAGCGCCGAAGCCGGCCGCCGCCGTCACCAAAGGATTCAAGACCATGAACGACACCGTCAAGAAGTTCGCCGAAGAAGCCAAGACCCGCACCGAAGCGCTGACCGCCGATTTCAACGAAAAGGCGAAGGAAGCCATGGCGAAGACCAGCAAGCTCGCCGAAGAAGCGGTCGAATTCAACAAGGCGAACGTCGAAGCGCTCGTCGAGTCGGGCAAGATCGCTGCCAAGGGCATCGAAACGCTCGGCCAGGAAGGCGTCGCCTTCGCTCGCAAGAGCTTCGAGGAAACGACCGCAGCGCTCAAGGGCTACACCGCGGTCAAGTCGCCGGCCGAATTCCTGAAGCTCTATGCCGAAAACAGCAAGAAGGCGTTCGACGCCGCTGTCGCGCAGACCTCGAAGACCAGCGAACTCGTCGTCAAGCTGACGAACGACAGCTTCGCGCCGATCTCGAACCGCGTTTCGGTCATCACTTCGAAGATGAAGGCAGCCTAAGGCCTTCACCTTCCCGTTGGCGCGGGCCTTCCCCCCTCCTCTCCCCGTCCGCGTCGACACATCAAGACCGCTCGCTTCCTTCGGGGGGCGGGCGGTTCTTGTTTCTCTGCTCCGCTTTTCTTCCCGCCACTCCCCGCACGAGACGGAATTAACCACCCCGCCCTCTTGCGATTCGGCATCGGCTTGCGATATTCCCGATGATGATGCTTCCCGCTTCGATCCCTCATGTCGTCCGCGCAATGGCGGGCAAGGATGACGACACGTCCGGTGCGCCGGGCGTCGGCATCGCGACGCGCACGCGCGCGAAGCCCAAGAAGCCCTCGATGTACAAGGTGTTGCTGCTCAACGACGACTATACGCCGATGGAATTCGTCGTGATGGTGCTCCAGCGTTTCTTCAACATGGACATCGAACGCGCGACGCAGGTGATGCTCCACGTCCACCAGCAGGGCGTCGGCGTGTGCGGTGTGTTCAGCTACGAAGTCGCCGAGACCAAGGTCAACCAGGTGTCGGACGCCGCGCGGCAGAACCAGCACCCGCTGCAGTGCACGCTGGAAAAGGCCTGACCTAACCCGCGCGCGCTGCCTGCTCGGCCCTGAGCGCCGCCGACGGCTGCCCCTTCAGATCGCCATAGCGCAGCGGTTCGCCGCACCCCGGACAGACGGTCGACGTCCCGACATCGGCGCCGCAGGCACGATGCGTATAGCGCACTGCCGGTCCGGCAATCTCGCCCTCGTCATAGGCCCAGCGCTCGGCCCAGTTGCGCATCGCATAGAGCACGTCGAACAGATCCTTGCCCTTGTCGGTCAGCCAATAATCATGGCGCGGCGGGCGGTCCTGATAAGCGTGGCGCTCGACCACTCCCTGCCTTTCCATGAGCTTGAGCCGCGCCGAAACGAGCTGCGGACCGAGGCCGGTGTTCGCCGCGATCGCCTCGAAGCGCCGGTTTCCGAAGAACAGCTCGCGCAGGATGAGCAGCACCGCCCGGTCGCCGAGCAGTTCGGCCGACCGCCCGACGGGACATAGCGTGTTCGACAGATCGGTGCGCTTTGGCATGTCGCTCTCGCAATGACGAAGTTCTGACCATCGACACAGGTTTGCTCGACCTCACAAACCGCTTGTAACTATGATTATCATAGTTACTATCGCGCGCAAGAGGAGAGTCGCCCATGCCCAATCCCGCAGCCGTCATCATAGGCGCCGGCGACGCCACGGGCGGCGCCATCGCGCGCGCTTTTGCCGCCGAGGGCTTGACCGCCTGCGTCAACCGCCGCGAACGCAACGCCGACGCACTCGAAGCGCTCGCCCGGTCGATCCGCGACGGCGGCCATCAGGCACGCGCTTTCCCCGCCGATGCCCGCGACGAAGAGGCGATGATCGCCCTTTTCGACCAGGTCGAGGCCGAGATCGGCCCGGTCGAAGTTGCGGTGTTCAATATCGGTGCCAATGTGAACTTCCCGATCGCCGAGACGACGGTGCGCGTTTACACCAAGGTCTGGGAGATGGCGTGCCTCGGCGGCTTCCTGATGGGCCGCGAGGCGGCAAAACGCATGATCCCGCGCGGCCGCGGCACGATCCTCTTCACCGGCGCGACCGCCAGCCTGCGCGGCGGTTCCGGCTTCTCCGCCTTCTCGGGCGCCAAGGGCGCGCTCCGCATGCTCGCGCAATCGATGGCGCGCGAGCTTGGCCCCCGGGGCATCCATGTCGCGCACACGATCATCGACGGCGCGATCGACACCGAATTCATCAAGGGTCGCCATCCCGATTTCGACAATGCGAAGGCGCAGGAGCTGATCCTCAATCCCGACGCGATCGCCGCCAATTATGTGATGCTCCACAAGCAACCGAAGAGCGCGTGGACGCATGAACTCGACCTCCGTCCCTGGGGAGAGAAATGGTGAGCAAAAGCCCCGAAAAAACGTTGGAACTCATCTTCGATTTCGGCAGCCCCAACGCCTATCTGACGTTGAAGGTGCTGCCTGAATTGCTCGAGCGCACCGGCGCCGACCTGATCATCACGCCGTGCCTGCTCGGCGGCATCTTCAAGGCGACGGGCAATAAGGCGCCGATGATCCAATATGCCGAAGCGCCCGCGAAACTGGCCTATGAAAACCTTGAAATGCAGCGCTTCATTGCGCGGCACGGGTTGACGAAGTTTCGCCTGAATCCGCATTTTCCGGTCAACACGCTCACCATCATGCGCGGCGCGGTCGTCGCCGGGGACGAGGGCAACCTCGACGACTATGTCGACGCGGTGAACCGCGCGATGTGGGAGGACGGCCTCAAGATGGACGATCCCGAGGTCATCGCGACCTTTCTTTCGGCAAACGGCTTCGACGGGTCCGCGCTTCTCGCGCGCACGCAGGAGCCCGAGATCAAGGCAAAGCTAGTTGCCAATACCGAAGCCGCGGTCGCGCGAGGGGTCTTCGGCATCCCGACCTTCTTCGTCGGGGACGAGATGTTCTTCGGCAAGGACCGCCTCGACCAGGTCGAGGAGGCGCTGCGCGATTGAGCTTGCAAGAGAGGTCCGCTGTGGGGTGGGGAGCGGACGTTGGATTTGCACGCGGATATCCCCTCCCCCAAGCGGGAGGGGCAGCGAGGCTTGCGAGCTTGCTCGCTAGCCGCAGCGGGGTGGGCATCTACAAGGTTGCTGGCCCACCCCCAACCCCTCCCGCCTGCGGGAGGGGAGACCAACGCCCGCTTCAGGTCGAAACCCGACATTCCACGGCCCGACCCCACCGCCCCGCTTGCACACCCCCGCGCATCCGCTAAAGACCGCGCATGGATCAAATCGTCATTCGCGGCGGCCAGCGACTCAAGGGCCGTATCCCCATCTCCGGCGCCAAGAATGCCGCCCTGACCTTGCTACCCTGCGCGCTGCTCACCGACGAGCCGCTGACCTTGCGCAACCTGCCGCGCCTCGCCGACGTCGACGGCTTCGGCCACCTGCTCAACCAGCTTGGTTGCTCGACGACGATCGAGGGCTCGCGACCCGAAGATTTCGGCCGCGTAATGACGGCGCGCGCGACCACCCTGACTTCGACCGTCGCCCCGTATGACATCGTCCGCAAGATGCGCGCGTCGATCCTCGTGCTGGGGCCGTTGCTCGCGCGCGCGGGCGAGGCAACGGTGTCGCTTCCCGGCGGCTGCGCGATCGGCAACCGCCCGATCGACCTGCATCTGAAAGCCCTCGAAGCCTTCGGCGCCGAGATCGAGCTTGCCTCCGGCTATGTAAAGGCCGTCGCGCCGGGCGGGCGCCTGAACGGCGGCAAGTTCACCTTTCCCGTCGTGTCGGTCGGCGCGACCGAAAATGCCGTCATGGCGGCGGTGCTCGCCGACGGCACCTGCGTCCTCGAAAATGCGGCGCGCGAGCCCGAGATCGTCGACCTCTGCAACTGCCTTGTCGCGATGGGCGCGCATATCGACGGCATCGGTACCGAGACGTTGACGATCGAGGGCGTCGACCGCCTCCACGGCGCGACCTACCGCGTGATGGCCGACCGCATCGAGGCGGGCAGCTATGCCTGCGCCGCCGTCATCACGCAGGGCGATGTCGAGCTGGTCGGCGCGAAGGCGGACGAGATGGAAGCCACGCTCACCGCGCTCCGCGAAGCGGGCGCGACGGTCGAGGCGACCAAGGGCGGGATCCGCGTCGCGATGGACCGCCGCGCCGAACCGGTCACGCTGTCGACCGCGCCCTACCCCGGCTTCGCGACCGACATGCAGGCGCAGTTCATGGCGATGGCGACGCTCGGCACCGGCGCATCGCTGTTCACCGAGACCATTTTCGAGAACCGCTACATGCATGTTCCGGAGCTGGCGCGCATGGGCTGCGACATCCAGGTCAAGGGCCGCACCGCGATCGTCCGCGGCGTCGATCGTCTGATCGGCGCGCCGGTGATGGCGACCGACCTCCGCGCCTCGATGAGCCTGATCATCGCGGGTCTCGCGGCAGAGGGCCAGACCGAGGTCAACCGCGTCTATCACCTCGACCGCGGCTATGAGCGGCTCGAGGAGAAGCTGCAGGCGGTCGGCGCCGATATCGAACGGATCAGCGCGGGCTAATCCGCGTCGACGGGCACCGACACCATGTTGCCGCTGACCGACGGCCGCTGGGGCCGTTTCGCGACCGCAATCACCAATCCGACGAGCGCCACCACGCCGCCCGCAATCGACAGCGGTGCCCAGCGATAGCCCTCGAACACCGTCGAAAACCCCATTGCGATGATCGGGATCAGCACGCTCGACCACGCGGCCTGCCCCGGCCCGACCGCACGGATGACGTTGAAATAGAGAGGAAAAGTCACCGCGCTGGCAATGATGCCCAGATAGAGTATGCCGCCCAGATAGACGCCCGTCTTCTCGACGACCGGCGGCCCGGTCGTTATCCACGCATAGCTTCCGTCGGCGAGCGCCCCGAAAAGCATCGCCCATGCAATCATCACGACCATCGATTGCGCCCGTGCGATGCCGGTCCCCTGCATCACATTGGCGGTCGACGCGCTCATCACACCGGCCAGCGTCAGCAGCGTCCCCATGATCACCTCGTCCGCCCCCAAAGCCGCGGCGCGATATTCGTGCAGGATCATCAGCGCGACGCCGACGATCGCAATCCCCGCACCGGCAAGGAAGCGGCGTTCGAGCGGCGTCTTCAGAAACAAGCGCCCGAGCAAGGTGTTCGGCACGATCAGCAGCGCGAACAGCACTGCGACCAGCCCCGAGGTGATATGCTGTTCGGCGCGATAGACGAAGTTGAAGTTGAAGGCGAATTGCGCCAGCCCGAGGACCGCGGCAAAGGCCATCGCACGCGGCTCCAGCCACACTCGCTCGCGCCGCATCGCCGCAAAGGCGAACATCGCCGCCCCGGCGACCGCGAAGCGATAGGTCACCGACCAGCTCGGCGGCACGACTCCCAACTGCCCCTTGATCACGATCCACGTCGATCCCCAGATCAATGTGACCAGCGCGAAGGGCAGAAAGACGCGTGGCGAAAGCAGCGTCGTCGGCTGCGCGCTCATAGCCCGGCGATGGCTGCCGCCAACGGCGCGACCGCAGCGGCATCCTGATCCCAGCTCACGACAAGGCGGATCGCGCCGTCGCCCCAGTCATAGAAATCGAAACCCTGCGCGCGAAGGTCCGCCGCCTCTTCGGCGCTGATCCGCACGAACAGCTCGTTCGCCTCGACCGGATGCATCAGCCGAGGACCGCACGCCGCCGCGAGCGCGGCCGCGCCGGCGTTCGCGGCGCGCGCGTTGGCAAGCCAGAGATCGTCCTTCAGCATCGCGCGGATCTGCGCCGCGACGAAACGGCCCTTGCTCAACAGATGTCCGCCGCGTTTCTTGAGTTCGCGCACCCCTGCGCCGCCGCTGCCGCCGAAGAAGACCAGCGCCTCGGCCATCATCGCGCCATTTTTGGTGAAGCCGAACGACAGCGCATCGACCCCCGCGCGCCAGGTGACGTCGGCGGGCGAGCAGCCGAGGAACGCCACCGCATTGGCGAAGCGCGCACCATCCATGTGCAGCTTCATCCCGCTCGCCCTGGCGACCTCGCTGATCGCGCCGATTTCGCTCGCACGCCAGGCGAGGCCATATTCGGTCGCGTTGGTGATGCTGATCGCGGCGGGCTGAACCTGATGGACGTCTTTGCGGATACCCGCGATCCGTTTCCTCAGCGCCTCGGCATCGATCTTCGCTCCCGCGCCGGGCAGCGTCATCAACTGCGCACCGCCCGAATAGAAAGTCGGAGCGCCGCACTCGTCGACCTCGATATGCGCTTCCTCGTAACAGAGGATACCCTGCCAGGGCCGCACGAAATGCGCGAGGATGATGCTGTTCGCGGCCGTCCCGGTCGCGATCCATACGACCTCGCAGTCGGTTTCGAACAGGTCGGAAAAGGCCGCATCGAGCGACTGGCTGAGCGCATCGCCGTCATAGGCGGTGTCGACATGATTGGCGGCGGCCAGAGCCTCCATCACCGCGGGGTGGACGGTGGCGGCATTGTCGGAAAAGAAGCGGAGCGCGGTCATGCCGCGCCCTTAGCGCAGGAATCGCGATCGCGCTAACGCGTTAATATTTTGGGGCTCGTCCGCCGGATCGAGCGGATCGTCCTCCCACTTCCCGCATTCGACCGTCGCGCCGATGTTCCGCATAAGCGGTGGAGTCGGCCGAGGTGCGCTTTGCCGCGCGGCTCGCCGAAGGATCAGCGGTCGCGTTTCGCCAGCAGCTTCAGGCGCAGCGCGTTCAATTTGATGAAGCCCGCCGCATCCTTCTGGTCATAGGCGCCGGCATCGTCCTCGAAGGTCACATGGCGCTCGCTGTAGAGGCTGTTCGGCGACTTGCGGCCGACGACGCTGGCGTTGCCCTTGTAGAGCTTCAGGCGCACGGTGCCGCTGACCTTTTCCTGGCTGAGGTCGATCGCCGCCTGGAGCATCTCGCGCTCGGGCGCGAACCAGAAGCCGTTGTAAATGAGCTCGGCATATTTCGGCATCAGCTCGTCCTTGAGGTGCGCCGCGCCGCGGTCGAGCGTGATGCTTTCGATGCCGCGATGAGCACGCGCATAAATTTCGCCGCCCGGGGTCTCGTACATGCCGCGCGACTTCATGCCGACGAAGCGGTTCTCGACAAGGTCGAGACGGCCGATGCCGTGCTTGCGGCCAAGATCGTTGAGCGCGGCCAGCAGCGTCGCGGGCGACATCGCCTGCCCGTTGAGCGCGACGCCGTCACCGCGCTCGAAATCGATTGTGATATATTCGGGCGTGTCGGGCGCGTCCTCGGGATTGACGGTGCGCGAATAGACATAATCGGGGGTCTCGTCCCACGGGTTTTCGAGCACTTTGCCCTCCGACGAGGTGTGCAGCAGGTTCGCGTCGGTCGAGAACGGGCTTTCGCCGCGCTTGTCCTTGGGCACCGGAATCTGGTTCTTCTCGGCGAAGTCGATCAGCGCGGTGCGGCTGGTCAGGTCCCATTCGCGCCACGGCGCGATCACCTTGATATCGGGGTTGAGCGCATAAGCGCTCAGTTCGAAGCGCACCTGGTCGTTGCCTTTGCCCGTCGCGCCGTGCGCGACCGCGTCGGCGCCGACTTCCTTCGCGATCTCGACCAGCCGCTTCGAAATCAGCGGGCGCGCGATCGAGGTGCCGAGCAGATAATCGCCTTCATAGCGGGCGTTGGCGCGCATCATCGGAAAGACGAAGTCGCGGACGAACTCTTCGCGCAGGTCGTCGATGAAGATATGCTCGGGCCTGATCCCCATCAGCTCGGCCTTGGCGCGCGCGGGTTCCAGTTCCTCGCCCTGCCCCAGGTCGGCGGTGAAGGTCACCACCTCGCAGCCATAGGTGACCTGCAGCCACTTCAGGATCACGCTGGTATCGAGGCCGCCCGAATAGGCGAGGACGACGCGCTTGAAGGACTCGGACATGATGGCACCTTTGGCGAGGGAAAGACGCGGGCGCGGCTAGCAGTACGCCGCCGAAGGCGCAACCGGCTTGGCGGCCGCGGACGAACAGAATAGGCTCTCGCAAAGGGAGAGGAGCAATGGGCAAGAGCGAGATCAAGACCAAAGCCACCGAGATCAGCGTAGCCGACTTCATTGCCGCGCTCCCCGACGCGCGGCGCCGCGAAGAGGCGCCGGTCGTCGACGCGATGTACCGCCGCGTGACGGGTCTCGACCCGAAGATGTGGGGGCCGTCGATCATCGGCTATGGCAGCTACGACTATCAATATGACAGCGGCCATTCGGGGACGATGTGCCGCGCCGGCTTTTCGCCGAGCAAGGCCGCGATCACGCTCTATCTGATGGACGATTACGGCGACCGGCAGGCCGAAGCCGACGCGCTGTTCGCGGCGCTCGGCAAGCACAAGACCAGCAAGGTCTGTCTCTACATCAACAAGCTCGCCGACGTCGATCCGGCGGTTCTCGAACGGCTCGTCGAGTTGAGCTGGGACGTAATGAACGAGCGCTATCCGACGTAGCGCCCTTCCGCCTCGCCCATATAGTCGCGCGTCAGCGGCAGCGCGTGGCGGCTGCGCGCGAACTGGATCTGGTAATTGCCCATCCCGCCGCTTTCGAACGCCGCGGTCGCGCCGGCGAGATAGAAGCACCACATGCGGAAAAAGCGCGCGCCCATCATCGCCACGATCGCGGCCTCGTGCGCCAACGTGTTGGCGTACCATTGGCGCAGGGTCAGCGCATAATGCAGCCGCAGCGTTTCGATGTCGGTCGCGATCAGCCGGCTTTTCTCGCTCGCCGCAAGCGTCTCGCTGAGCGCGGGGATATAACCGCCGGGGAAGATATATTTGCGCGTGAAGGCGTCGGTGGCGCCCGGCTTTCCAAACCGCCCGATCGTGTGGAGCAGCATCACCCCGTCGGCGGTGAGCAGGTTTGCGCAGGCGCGAAAGAAGGTGGCGAAATTTGCCGCGCCGACATGCTCGAACATGCCGACCGAAACGATGCGGTCGAACCCGCCGGTCTCGCGCGCCGCAAGGTCGCGATAATCGATCAACTCGAAGCGAACCCGGTCGGCAACCCCCGCCTCTTCGGCGCGCTGCCGCGCGAGCTCGAGCTGTTCGGTCGACAGCGTGATCCCCAAGACCTCGACCGCTTCCAATTTCGCGAGCGTGATCGCCATCCCGCCCCAGCCGCAGCCGATGTCGAGGATCCGCTGGCCCGGCCGCAGCGCGAGTTTCGCAGCGATATGTGCCTTCTTGGCCTCCTGCGCCTCGTCGAGCGTCATGCCCTCGCGCGGCCAATAGGCGCAGCTATATTGCATGTCGCGGTCGAGGAAGAGGCGGTAGAGATCGTTGCCGATGTCGTAATGATGCGCGACATTCGCGCGCGACTGGCGCTGCCGGTTGATCGAGCCGAGCCGCGTCTTCACCCAGTCGCCCCATTGGCCGAGCCGCGTCTTGTCCTTGAGCTTCGCGCCGCGATCCCATGGCGTGTTCATGCGCAGCAGGCCGATCAGGCCCATGATGTCGCCCTCGGCAATTTCCATTTCGCCGTCCATGAAGGCCTCGCCCGCGCCGAGCCGCGGGTCGAGGATCACGCGCCGCATCGCGCGGCGCGTCGCAAAGCGGACGCTGACTTCGGGAAAGCCCGGCGCGGGCGCGCCGAAGGTCTCGGCCCCGCCGTCGGGGTCGATGACGGTCAGCCTGCCGCGATGGATAACGCGCGAAAGAAACGGGCTGAGTATGGACAAAAGTGCGACCTCATCATCATTGCATCTGCCGCCCCGCTATCCCCTAGATACCGGCATACCATTCATAATCAATGCGATCTTCCCAGAAACCGCCCTTGCCCGCCCCGATATGGTCGAGACTGGCGACCGCTTCGATCCCGGTCAGATATTTCGCATGCTTGTAGCCGAGCTGCCGTTCGATCCTGAGGCGCAGCGGCGCGCCGTTGGCGATCGGCAGCACCGCGCCGTTCATCGCCCAGGCCAGGATCGTCTGCGGGTGGAGCGCATCGACCATGTCGCAGCTTTCATAATAAAGCGCGTCGTCGATCCGGTCGGCGCAGCGGAACACGATGTAACGCGCGCGGTCCTTCACCCCCGCCGCCTCAAGGATGCGGCGGAGCTGCGGCCCCGTCCACTCGCCGATCGCGCTCCACCCCTCGACGCAGTCGTGGCGGGTGATCTGCGTGCGCTGCGGCATCGCGCGGATGTCGGCCATCGACAGCGACAGCGGCCGCGCGACGAGGCCCGACACGGCAATGCGCCAATCGGCGAAGCGGGTCGCGGCGTGGGCGGCATAGGCTGCGCCATCCGGCAGCTTCGTGCCGTTCGAGCGGAACACCGGCGACAGGTCGGCGCGGGTGAATTCGCGCGCCAGCGCATCGCGGTCCATCAGCGCACGCTGGCTGGCGCGGTTCATCTCCTCGCCCATCGACAATATCTTGCGCACCGCCGGCGCCTCGCTGATCGCGTCGCAACCCGACAGCAGCGGCAACGCGCCCGCCGCCGCGACGAGCCCGCCCGCGCGTGCGATCAGCTGGCGGCGCGGCAGCAGGACCCCGCTCATGCCTCGCCCTCCCTCTCGGGCGGCAGCGTGAACCAGCCACCGATCATCGAGCGCACCTCGTTGATCGGCCCCGCGAGGATCACCATCAGGATATGCACGAGAAAGAAGAGGACGAGCAGCCACGCCGCAATGAAATGAATCGAACGCGCCGACTGGCGCCCGCCGAACAGGTCGAGCAGCCATGGCCATGCCGCATCCATTCCCGGCGACATGGTGAGCCCGGTGAAGATCATCAGCGGCAACAGGCCGAAGATCACGCCGATATAACTGAGCTTTTGCAGGATATTGTATCGCGCCGCCGCCTCGCCCCGCGGAAAGCGCAGCCGCGCATGATCCTTGATGTCGTCCCAGATGTGCCGCGGCGACCATTCGGCGCGGCGGACGTGCAAATCTCTTCGGACGTGCCCGCCAAGCAGGCTCCAGACCATGTAGAGCGCCAGACCGGCCGATAGCACCCAAGCGAAGAACAGGTGCCAGCGCCTTCCGGCCGCGAGGTCGTAGCTGGTGGGAATCGTGGCCCAGCCCGGAAAAGCCCACGTCTTTTCCTCGCCTTCGGCATCGGTCCAGCGGCCGAGCACGCCGGTCGTCTCGATCCGCGTCTCGCCGAAGCGGACATAGCCGGTGTCGGCGGTCGCCCCGATCGCGAACCACGCCCGATCGGGGTTCGCGCCATATTGCCCCCAGTAAAGCCGTGGATGCGCGTTGAAGATCATCAGCCCGCTCATCAGCATGACGAGCAGAGTCACCGCATTCACCCAATGCCAGATGCGCGTCGGCAGCCGGTGGCGATAGACGCGCACCGGCGCGGGCTTTTCCGGGACCGGCGCCGGGGGAACGTCGGGGGAGTCAGCTTCGGCCATATCCCTCTTTCGCTCCTTCGCCCGGTTCGGTTACGCGGTCGCCTCCGCCTTATATTCCTCGCGATAGCGATTGCGCAAAGTCACTTTGTCGATCTTTTCGCTGCCAAGCTTCGGCAAAGCCTCGTTCGACATCCAGATCCGGCACGGCACCTTGTACGGGGCGAGGCGCGCATTGAGGAACGCGGTCAACGCTTCGGCGGTCAATTCGCTGCCGGGCTTCGTCCAAACGACCGCGCCGACGCATTCGCCGAGCCGCTCGTCGGGCAAACCGAAAACCGCGCATTCATTGACCTCGGCATGTTCGTAAATCGCGGCCTCGACCTCCTGGCAGCTGATATTCTCGCCGCCGCGGATGATGATGTCCTTCTTGCGGTCGACGATGAACAGATAGCCATCCTCGTCGAGGTAACCGAGGTCGCCCGAACGGAAATAGCCATTGTCGAAGAAGGCCGCCTTCGTCGCGGCCTCATTGTTCCAATAGCCCTCGAAGTTGCACACCGATCGCATGCAAACCTCGCCGACGCTACCCTGCGGCAGTTCGTTCCCCAGCTCGTCGAGGATCGCCAGATCGACGAGCGGCTTCGACGCCGGGCCGGTCGACAGCGGTTTTTCGACATAATTCTCGTTGATGATGCCGCAACCGACGGCATTGGTTTCGGTCAGGCCATAGCCGAGCAGCGGCTTGGCATCGCCCATCTCCGACGCGAGTCGGCGGACATGCTCGGGCGGGCGCGGCGCGCCGCCGCCGGCATAGCTCTTGCAGGTCGACAGGTCGTAATTCTTGCGGTTCGGACTGACGAGAATTTCATAGCTCATCAGCGGCACACCGACGAAATAATTGCATTTCTCGTCCTGGATCAGCCGCATCGCCTCGTCGGCGTTCCACTTCGGCATGAGCACCAGTTTGCGCCCGAGCGCGAAGCTCTGGAGGAACACCGGGATTTCGGCGGTGACGTGGAACAGCGGCGTGCAGATCAGGGTGGCGGGCTGGATATCCGACATCTGCCCGTCCTCGGTCAGCAGGTGCACGATGCTCGCGGTCTGCGTCACATAGTTGAAGATCGCCTGCACCACCGCCTCGTGGCGTGAATAGGCGCCCTTCGACTGGCCGGTCGAGCCAGAGGTAAAGAGGATCGTCGCCAGATCCTGCCCGGTCAGCACCGGCAGCGCGGTCTCGGCGCTGCCGCCCGCTGCCAGCGGCGCGATCGCTTCGTCGATCGGCTTCGTGATGTCGAGCGCGACCACCTTGGCGCCATGGCTGACGCCCGGCTCGGCGAGTCGCGCGGCGCGCTGCGCGTCGGCGATCACGAGCTTCGCCTCGGCATCGTCGATTCCCGCCGCGAGCTCGCCGCCCTGCCACCAGCCGTTGAGCAGGGTCGCACAGCCGCCCGCGAGCAGGATGCCGACATAGGCGACGCACCACGCGTTGGCGTTGCGCATGGCAAGGCCGACGCGGTCGCCACGCTGGACGCCGTGGCCGTCGATCAGGCCAGCCGCGACCTTGCGCGCCGCGGCATAGACCTGCTTGAAGCTCAGCCGCTCGTCGCCCTCTACCAGAAAGGTCGCATCGCCGTGCATCGCGCTGAAATAGGCGACATAATCGGCAAGGTTCGTCGGCGCGTTGGTGATGAACGGCAGCTGGCGGCCGAAGCGTTCGACGGAACCCACCTGGATCGGACCGCCCGGCCCCGTGATCAGATTATACGCGGATTCCAGGCGCAGATCGAGCGCGGAAGGCATGGGGCATCTCTCCTCTTGGTCTCGCTCGCCTTACCCCCTATGGGGAAGGCCTCTCCTGGGGAAGGACAGCGCGACTATATGTTTCTTTTTGCAACCTTAGCCGAAGCGACGCAATATCTTAACTTCCATGACCTGATGGGCGAGCATAGCGAGGTCGCTTTCAGCGTCTTCGGATGGCCGATCCGCTGGTACGCGCTCGCCTATCTGGCGGGCATTTTCCTCGGCTATTGGTATCTGCTGAAGCTGATCGCGCAGCCGGGCGCCCCGATGGCGCGGCGCCACGCCGACGACATGATCTTCTATGCCATGCTCGGGATCATCCTTGGCGGCCGCCTCGGCTATGTGCTGTTCTACAATCTCGAATCCTATCTGAAACAACCGGTCGAGATCTTCAAATTGTGGGACGGCGGCATGTCGCTGCACGGCGGCGTGCTCGGCGTACTTGCTGCGATCTGGTATGTGACGCGTAAGGAAAAGCTCAGCTTCCTGCGCTTCTGCGACTATATCGCTTGCGTCATTCCCTTCGGCCTCTTCCTCGGCCGCCTCGCCAATTTCGTGAATGGGGAGCTCTGGGGCCGCGTGACGGCGGTGCCATGGGCGATTATCTTTCCGCGCGGCGGCCTTGAACCGCGCCACCCGAGCCAGCTCTATGAAGCGGGACTCGAGGGGATCGTGATGATGGCGGTCCTCGCCTTCTTCTTCTGGCGCACCGACGCGCGGTACAAGCCGGGGTTCCTTGTCGGCCTCGCCTCGCTCATCTACGGCCTCAGCCGCTTCACGGTCGAATTTTTCCGCGAACCCGACGTCCAGCGCCAGTGGGTGGTCGATGCGACCGGCCTGTCGATGGGCCAGTGGCTGACGGTGCCGATGATCGTGATCGGGCTCTGGCTCATCGCGACCGCGAAGCGCCGGCGCCAGCGGGTCGAGCCGGTCGCCGGACCCGATGCCGTTGCCTGACGGCCCGCCCGCTCCCGACCAATTGCTCAAGGATATCGCCGCCGCGCGGCCGATGACGATCGCCGACTTTATGGCGGCCGCCAACGCGCATTATTATGCGACGCGCGATCCGCTCGGGCGAACGGGCGATTTCACCACCGCGCCCGAAATCAGCCAGATGTTCGGCGAGCTGGTCGGTATCTGGATCGCCGACCTGTGGAGCCGCGCGGGCGGCCCACCCTTCCGATATGTCGAACTCGGCCCCGGCCGCGGTACGCTCGCCGCCGACGCGCTCCGGGCGGCGTCGCGTTTCGGCTGCCTGCCGGTGGGCGTCCATCTCGTCGAAACCAGCCCGACGCTGCGCGCGGCACAATCGGCACGCCTCCCGCAAGCCGAGCATCATGACGAAATAGACGCGCTCCCCGACGACGCGCCGCTGGTCATCGTCGCCAACGAATTTTTCGATGCGCTGCCGATCCATCAATATGTGCGGACCGCCGACGGCTGGCGCGAGCGAATGGTCGGGCGGCGCGATGGCAGGCTCGCGCCGAGAGCCGGCGAAACCCCGGCCGACGACGCGATTCCCGCCGTCCTGCGTGACCGGCCCGAGGGGACGATCGTCGAGACGGCGCCGGTCTCGGCGGCGATCATGCAGCGCTGCGCCTACCGCATCGCGCGACGGGGCGGCGCGATGCTTGCGATCGACTATGGCTATGCCGGCCCCGCCGCGGGCGACACGCTGCAGGCGGTGAAGGCCCACAAATTTGCCGATCCCTTCGTCGATCCCGGCGAGGCCGACCTCACCGCGCATGTCGATTTCACCACCCTTGCCGACGCAGCACGACCGGCGGGCGTCACAATCAGCCGCCTGGCGACGCAGGGCGACTGGCTGAGGCGTCTCGGCATCGACGCGCGGCTGACGTCGCTCACCGCGGCCGCCCCCGACCGCGCCGCCGAACTCGAAAGCCAGCGCGACCGCCTTGTCGAGCCCGGCGAAATGGGCGAACTGTTCAAGCTGATCGCGATCACCGCGCCCGGCTGGCCCGCACCCGCAGGATTTTCAGGAGACCCCGTATGACCGCCATCGCCCTGGCGAAACCCGAGGACGCCGAAGCGATCGCCATGTTCGCGAACGGCTCCTTTACCGATACCTTCGGGCATATCTACGACCCCGCCGACCTGTCGGCCTTCCTTGCCGATTGGAATCCTCCGGAGCGCGTCCGCGCGCAGATCGGGGATGCCGGGCACGGCATCGCGCTGGTGCGCGACGATGCGGGCGCAATCCTCGGCTTTATCAAGATGGGCCCGGTCGAATTCGATCTGCCGCCCGAGCAGCCGACCGACGACGCCGTCGAACTCCACCAGCTTTACGTCGCCGAAGCCGCGAAGGGCACCGGCGTCGCGGCGGCGCTGATGGAATGGGGCATCGCCTGGGCGCGCGAGCGTGCGTCGATCCTCTATCTCTCCGTGTTCACCGAGAATCACCGCGCGCAGGCCTTTTACCGTCGCTACGGCTTCTACGACGTCGGGCGGAACGCCTTCCGCGTCGGCAACCATATCGACGAAGATCGCTTCTTCAGGCTCGACCTGTGAGCGCGCCCTTCGTCGCCGCGCCGATGCTCGCGAATGTGCCGCACGGCTTCTTCGGGCGGCGGGGCGGCGTATCGTCGGGCGATCTCGCCTCGCTCAATTGCGGCCTCGGCTCGGGCGACGACCCGGCGCTGATCGCCGAGAACCGCCATCGCGCCGCCGAAGCGGTGCTGCCCGGCGCGGCGCTCGCCGGCCTCTATCAGGTCCATGGCAACCGCTGCGTCATCGTCGACGACAGCACCGACCTTGCCGCGCGGCCCGAGGCCGACGCACTCGCGACGCGAACCCCCGGTATCCTCCTCGGCATATTGACCGCCGATTGCGTCCCCGTCCTCTTCGCCGACACCGAGGCCGGGGTCATCGGTGCGGCGCACGCGGGGTGGAAGGGCGCGATCGCCGGGGTGAGCGATGCGACGCTCGCCGCGATGGAAGGCCTCGGCGCGAGCCGCGCGAACATCGCGGTCGCGATCGGCCCCTGCATCGGACGCGCCTCCTACGAGGTCGACGAGGGCTTCGTGCAGCGCTTTCTCGCCGACGACCCCGCGAACGAACGCTTCTTTGCTGCGGGAAAGCCCGGCCATGCGATGTTCGACATCGCCGCCTATGTCGCTGCGCGCCTGGCTGCGGCGGGGGTCAGCCGAATTGCCATCGGCGGGCAGGATACCTACGCCGAAGAGGCGGATTATTTCAGCTATCGCCGCGCGTGCCATCGAGGCGAAAACAGCTACGGCCGCCAGATATCGCTGATCGGCTTGAGGTAATTCTTCGTCACCCCGGACTTGATCCGGGGTCCAGCTTCATCGAAGACGGGGGGTGCCGGATCAAGTCCGGCATGACGAACGAAGGATGGCGGGAGACAAGACGGATGAAGGCCTTGGCGATCCCGCGCAAACGGCTCGTATCGATCATCGGCGGATCGGCAGGGAATCTCGTCGAATGGTACGACTGGTTCGCCTACGCCGCCTTCGCCATCTATTTCGCCCCCGTCTTCTTCCCGAAGGCCGACCCGACCGCGCAGCTCCTCAGCACCGCCGCGATCTTTGCGGTCGGCTTCGTCATGCGCCCGATCGGCGCGTGGGTGATGGGGCGCTTCGCCGACACGCGCGGGCGCAAGGCGGGGCTGTCATTGTCGGTCGCGCTGATGTTCAGCGGCTCGATGCTGATCGCGGTCGCGCCCACCTATGCCGCCGCCGGACTGCTCGGTCCGACGACGTTGCTCGTCGCGCGAATGCTGCAGGGCCTGTCGCTCGGCGGCGAATATGGCGCCAGCGCGACCTATCTCTCCGAAATGGCGCCCAAGGATCACCGCGGCTTCTGGGCGAGCTTCCAATATATGACGCTGATCGGTGGCCAGCTCAGCGCGATCTTCGTCGCGGTGATCTTGCAGGCCTTTCTGACCGAAGCCGAACTCACCGCATGGGGATGGCGCATCCCCTTCGTGATCGGGGCTTTCCTTGCGCTCGCGGTGTATCTCCTGCGCCGCAACCTCGCCGAGACGCCGTCATTCGAAAATCAGGCGGCCGACCGCCCCGTCTCGACCGCGAAGCTGCTGTGGAAGGAGCATCGGCGCGAAAGCATCCTCGTCGGCATGTTGTCGGCGGGCGGCGGGCTCGCGGCCTATACCTACACCAGCTATATGCAGAAATATCTGTTCAATACCGTCGGCTTCGACAAGGCGACCGCGACCTATATCATCGCGGTCGCGCTGATCTGGCTCACGCTGATGCAGCCCGTCTTCGGCGCGCTCGCCGATCGCTTCGGGCGCAAGCCGATGCTGCTCCTCTTCGGGATCGGCGGCGCGATCGTCGCGGCGCCGACCTTCCTGACGCTCGAAACCGTCGCCTCGCCCGTCGTCGCGACATTGCTGATCCTCATCCCCCTGACCTTCCAGGCGGGCTACACCGCGAACAACGCGCTGGTGAAGGCCGAGCTGTTTCCGGCGCATATCCGCGGCCTTGGCGTCGCGCTGCCCTATGCGATCGGCAACGCGATCTTTGGCGGCACCGTCGAAATGATCGCGCTCGCGCTGAAAGGCGCGGGGATCGAATGGGCGTTCTATTTCTATGTCGCAGCAGTCATCGGCATGGCCGGCGTCGCGACGCTGTTGCTTCCCGAAACGAAAGAGCGCAGCCTGATCGTCGAGGATTGACGGAAATGGGACGAACGACCGGCGCAATATAGTTTCAAATGAAACCGGCGCTGCTATAGGCGGGGCAATCTCAAAGGAGCATCCCATGGCCATGCGCGGCACACCCAAGACGAACAGCAAGAAAATCGGCGACAAGGAGCTGAGCCCCGCCACGCTGATGATGGGACTCGGCTATGACCCCGTGCTCTCCGAAGGCTCGCTGAAGCCGCCGATTTTCCTGACCTCGACCTTCGCCTTCGAAAGCGCCGCCGCGGGCAAGCGCTTCTTCGAACATATCACCGGCAAGCGCGAAGGCCCGGCAGACGGCCTCGTCTATTCGCGCTTCAACGGCCCCAACCAGGAAATTCTCGAGGACCGCCTCGCGGTCTGGGACGGCGCCGACGACAGCCTCGTCTTTTCCAGCGGCATGTCGGCGATCGCGACCCTGCTCCTCGCGCTCGTGAACCAGAACGACGTGATCGTCCATTCGGGTCCGCTCTATGCTGCGACCGAAACGCTGATCGCGCGCATCCTGTCGCGCTTCGGCGTCAGCTTCCTCGATTTCCCGGCCGGCGCGACCCGCGAAGAGATCGACGCGATCCTCGACCGCGCGAAGGCGCTCGCCACCGAAAAGGGCGGCAAGGTCGCGCTCGTCTATCTCGAAAGCCCGGCGAACCCGACCAACGCGCTCGTCGATGTCGAGGCCGTCCGCGCCGCGCGCGACGCGGCTTTCCCCGGCGAGCAGAAGCCCGCGATCGCGATCGACAACACCTTCCTCGGCCCGCTGTGGCAGCAGCCGCTGAAGCAGGGCGCCGAACTGGTCGTCTACAGCCTCACCAAATATGCCGGCGGCCATTCGGACCTCGTCGCGGGCGGCGTCTCGGGCGACCAGCATCTGATCAACGCGATCCGCCCGATGCGCAACACGATCGGCACGATCTGCGACCCCAACACCGCATGGATGCTGCTTCGCAGCCTCGAAACGCTCGAACTGCGCATGAGCCGCGCGGGCGAGAATGCGCTGAAGGTCTGCACCTTCCTCCGCGATCATCCGAAGGTCGAGGGGCTCGGCTATCTCGGCTTCATCAGCGATGCGCGGCAGAAGGATATTTACGACCGCCACTGTTCGGGCGCGGGGTCGACCTTCTCGCTCTTCATCAAGGGCGGCGAAGCCGAGAGCTTCCGTTTTCTCGACGCGCTCAAGATCGCGAAGCTCGCGGTCAGCCTCGGCGGCACCGAGACGCTGGCGAGCCACCCCGCGGCCATGACGCACCTGTCGGTTCCCGACGAGCGCAAGAAGGCGCTGGGCATCACCGATAATCTGGTGCGCGTGTCGATCGGCATCGAGGACGCCGAAGACCTGATCGCCGACTTCGCGCAGGCGCTGGACGCGGTCTAACGATCGCGCCGCGCGCGCCAGTCGACCACCTGCCACCCCATTTTCGGCGCGAGCAGCTTCAGCTTGCGCGACGGCGTCGTCGCGACCGCCTCGTCGGCGAAATGCAGCATCGGGTGATCGGAGACATGATCCGAATAGGCGCGGATATGTGCCTGATCGCGCGTGATGTCATTGTCGGCGAGCCAATCCGAAATGCGCGCAAATTTCGCGTCGCCATAGCAATTGTCGCCCGCAAGCCGCGCGTGGATGTGATCGGCGCCATCGGGCTCGTCGAGCCGCGTCGCGAGCACATCGTCGATCCCCAGCCGCCGCGCGATGGCGTCGACATAGAGATGGAACGACGCCGTCGCGAGCAGCAGCCGGTATCCCGCCTCGCGGTCGGCGGCAATCTGCTCGAGCGCCGCCGCATGCACCCCTCGCCCGATCACCTGATCGGCATAGCTTTCGGCGAGCGGGGCGATCTCGTCACGGCTGAACCGCTTGCCGACGAGCAGGCGCAGGTTGATCGCCTTCAGCCGCGACCGGTCGATCAGCCGCAGCGAATAGGCCGCGCCCGCCAGCGCGACCAGCGGCAGCAGCAGCAGGCGCCACTGTTGGCGCCGGCGCACAACATGCATCAGGAAACCGCTGTAAGTCCCTGAACGCGTTATCGTTCGGTCCATGTCGTACATCGCCACGCGATGGCGGTAATCGGTCGGAACGGGCGGCGTCGGAACATCCATGCCCGGTCCATAGGACGCCGCGCGCCGACGGCCAAGCGGCATCGGATTCGCTTGCCGTCGCGGGGCAAATAAGACAATGTCCCCCGCGAGATGGTGGCCAGGGCGGACTTCGAATATGACGACGGCGCCGATGGCGCTGCGGTCCGCTTCACGGGTCGGCTGACGCTGGCGCGCCTTGGCGATGTCCCCGCGCGCCTCGACGAACTCGGCCCGATCGCGACGATCGACCTCTCCGCAATCGAACGAATCGACACCGTCGGCGCATGGATCGTCACCCGCACCGTCAACGAACATGGCGCGAAAGTCATCGGGGCGAGCCCCGAAGCGCACCGGCTGCTGGAAGCGCTGCGCGAGGACAAGAGCGAATATGCCGTCCACCGCGACCGCCGTTCGCCGATCGAGCGGATGCTCGAACAGGTCGGCACGGCTACCCTTGCCATCTGGCACGAACTGCTCGGCATCGTCGGCTTCTTCGGCGCGATGATCATCGCGCTCGGTATCCAGATCCGCGCCCGCCGCCGCCTGCGGTGGAATGCCGTCGTCACACGCTTTCAGGCCGTCGGCGTCGACGCGCTGCCGATCATCGGGCTGATGAGCTTCCTGATCGGTATCGTCATCGCGCAGCAGGGCGCGGTGCAACTCGAACAATTCGGGCTGGAGGTGTTCACGATCAACCTCGTCGGGCGCGCCTCGCTCCGCGAACTTGGCCTCTTGATGACCGCGATCATGGTCGCCGGCCGCTCGGGGTCGGCCTTCGCCGCCCAGATCGGCACGATGAAACTGACCGAAGAGGTCGACGCGATGCGCACCATCGGCGTCTCGCCGATGGAGGCGATCGTTCTGCCGCGCGTCGCGGCGTCGACGATCACCATGCCGCTGCTCGGCTTCTACGCCAGCATCTGCGCGATCATCGGCGGCGGCGTCTTCTGCTGGGTCGGGCTGGAAATCCCCCCCCTGACATATGTGCAGCGGCTGCGCGAGATCATCCCGATGCACGATTTCTACATCATGCTGATCAAGGCGCCGGTGTTCGGCATCCTGATCGGTGTCACCGGCTGTTACGAGGGTATGCAGGTGCGCCAGAATGCCGAGGAGGTCGGCCGCCGCACCACATCGGCGGTCGTCGCCGCCATTTTCCTCGTCATCGTTCTCGATGCCTTTTTCGCCGTCTTCTTCTCCTCGCTGGGGTGGAATTGATGAGCGACGAGGTTCAGGCCGAGATCCGGGAAGAGCTTGCCGCCGCCGAGGCGGTGCGCCCCGAAACGTTCGAATTTGCGATCCGCATCCGCGGCCTCCGGAACCAGTTCGGCGACGCGGTGATCCACGACAATCTCGACCTCGACGTCCGCTCGGGCGAGATACTGGGCGTCGTCGGCGGGTCGGGCACCGGCAAGTCGGTGCTGCTGCGTTCGATCGTCGGGCTCCAGATTCCCGCCGAGGGCGAGATCGAAGTCTATGGCAAGACGCTCGACACGATCGCCGACGAAGAGGAATCGCGCGACCTTCGCCGCCGCTGGGGCGTGATGTTCCAGGGCGGCGCGCTCTTCTCGACGCTCAGCGTCGCCGAGAATATCCAGGTGCCGCTGCGCGAATATTATCCGCGCCTCGACCAGAAACTGCTCGACGAGATCGCCGCCTACAAGGTCGCGATGGTCGGACTGCCCCCCGACGCGGGGCCCAAATATCCCGCCGAGCTGTCGGGCGGGATGGTGAAGCGCGCCGGTCTGGCCCGCGCGCTCGCGCTCGATCCGGCCCTGCTCTTCCTCGACGAGCCCACGGCGGGTCTCGATCCGATCGGCGCCGCGAAGTTCGACGAGCTCATCCGCGGCCTTGCCGACACGATGGGCCTCACCGTCTTCCTCATCACCCACGACCTCGACACGCTCTATGCGACGTGCGACCGCGTCGCGGTGCTCGCCGAAAAGCGTGTCATCGCGGTCGGCACGATTCCCGAACTGCTTGCCACCGAGCATCCGTGGATACAGGAATATTTCAACGGCCCGCGCGGCCGCGCCGCCTCGAGCTGCAACCAGACCCAGGATAGGAAGAGCTGATGGAAACGCGGTCGAACAATGTGCTGGTCGGGGCCTTCGTCCTGCTCTTCACGCTCGCCCTCGCCGGCTTCGTCGTCTGGCTCGCCAACGACAGCGGCGGCACCAAGCGCGAATATGACATCTTCTTCAAACAGTCGGTCGACGGCCTCAACAAGGGGGCGCAGGTGCAATTCTCCGGCGTTCCTGCGGGACAGGTGCGCCAGATCGCGCTGTGGCCCGACGATCCGCAATTCGTCCGCGTCCGCATCGAGGTGAACGAGGGCGTGCCGATCCTGCAGGGCACCACCGCCGCACTGGAAGGCGTCGGCTTCACCGGCGTCTCGCAGATCTCGCTCGACGGCGCGGTAAAGGGCGCACCACCGATCACCGACAAGGGGCCCGCCGGCAAGCCCGTCATCCCGACGCGCGTCGGCGGTCTCGGCGAACTGCTCAACACGGCGCCGCAATTGCTGCAACGCCTCTCGACACTGACCGAGCGCCTCGCCGAACTCGCCGACGACAAGAATCAGGAAAGCTTCGCCAAGATCCTGGACAATGTGGAGGCGACCACCGCGACGCTCGCGCGCAACGGCCCGGCGCTCGAAAGGGCGCTCGCCGACGCGCGCATTGCGATCCAGCAGGCGGGCAATGCGGCCGAGCAGGTCGGCAATCTCGCCGCCTCGGCGCAGGGGACGATCGACCGCAACGTCGACCCCGCGATGGCAAACCTGCGCGATACTTTAAAGTCCGCCAACGCATCGATGAAGACGCTCGAATCCGCGATCGCCGACGCGCGGCCGGGGCTCAAGACCTTCAGCGACACGACGATCCCCGAGGCCAATGCGCTGATCCGCGACCTCCGCCGTACCTCGGCCTCGCTGTCCAGCCTGACCGACAAGCTGGACCAGCAGGGCGCCGGCGCGGTCCTCGGCGGCAGCAAGCTGCCCGACTACAAGCAATGATGAGGATGTCCATGATGCAAACCACCCGCACCGCCCTGCTCACTTCCGTGGTTGCCGTTTGCCTCACCGGCTGCATCGGGCTCGGCGGCAAGACGCCGCCCTTCCTCCTGACGCTCGACGCCGACGCCGCGCCGACCTCGGGCGAGGCGCGCACGGCCGCCGAGGCTGCGACCCTGACGATCCTGATCCCGACCGCGCCGCAAAAGCTGCGCACGACCCGCATTCCGGTGCAGCAAGACGACAGCAGCGTCACCTATGTGAAGGACGCGCAATGGGTCGAGGCGCCGCAGCGGCTGTTCCAGCGGCTGGTGTCCGAAACCGTCGCCGCGCGCACCGCCCGCGTCGTCCTCGACGAGGGGCAATATCTGACCGCACCCGGCGAACAACTCGCGGGGCAGCTCATGGAGTTCGGCATCGACGCGCGCTCGGACGAGGCGGTCGTCGTTTATCAGGCAATGCTGGTCTCGGCGGGCGGCAAGACCGTCACGCAGCGCCGCTTCGAGGTCCGCGAACCCCTGGCTGACAAGATCGAGGCCAAGCCCGCGGGCGAAGCGCTGGCGCGCGCGGCGAACAAGGTCGCGGTCGATGTCGCAGCTTGGCTGGGGGGCTGACGCCGCCGATCGGACCGCGATCCGGATCGGCCCGCCCGCGATCGCGAGGATAGTCGTCGGTGCGGGCTGACGGGCGCGCCCGCTCTCGATCATGTGCGAAACCCCGACCGCCTCGGGCTGATCGACGCAGTCGCCATCGAACGCCTGTCTCCACCGCGGCATGGCGCGCCGGGAATTCGAACGGCGCTTCCAGCTGGCCGACTATTTCGAGGCAGGCATACCGTGCGATCAGCGCCTGCTCGGTCATGGTGCGCGCGCTTCGCCGCCGTCGAGCGACCGGAGCGCAGCGAGTACATCGTCGACCGGCACCGCGCGCCGCACGCCCGGCGGCTTGCGGAGCGCCGGCCGGTTGCGGACCGCCGAGCGGTCCGATGCCCAGGATGCGAGGAGGGCGCGCTTGACCTCGGGCTCCAGGCTCGGGTGACGCGCCACGTCAAAGGGATGAAGAAAACGGGAAAATGGCTCGGACATGATCGTGCCTCCTTCCTTGTCGCCATTCCTTTCTCGTCGTGCGGCAACAGGCCGCGGGAACAGATTTTGGGAAGCAAGCGAGTCGAGTCAAGGGGGCTGAGGCCGTGAAAAAGGGGCTTTGCTTATCCCGCCGTGAGCGCCAGAAATTGGCCAAAACTCTTGAAGCGCAAGGCTGCGCTTCCTGCCCATGCGTCGCTGCGCGACGTGGCAAACAGCCAGCCGATTACGGCCGATCTACCCGACCCGCACCGCCAAAATGGCAGAAACGGCAACACAGCCTGCGCAGCAGAGACAAAGGCTGGCTCCCGATCCGAAGCGCCTGCAAGGGCCGCGTTCGGCGGCCGTCAGTAACCGGCTTCGACCGCCAACCGGATGGCATCGGCGGTGGTCTCGACGCCGAGCGCCCGCAAAAGGGCCGACCGGTGCATCTTCACCGTGCGCTCCGACAACGACAGTGCGAATGCGATCTGCTTGTTGAGCTGCCCGCTCGCCATATGCTTCAATACCTCGCGCTGCCGCGGCGAAAGCGCATCAATCAACTGGCGCGCCCTTGCGGTGCGCTGGGCAGCCGCATCTTCGACGCCTCCTACTTCCATCTGGGAGCCAAGGAAATATTCGAGCTTTCCGGTGACCCCGAATATCGGCGCGACGAGGACGGCGTTGCGGAACGGCGAGCCGTCCTTGCGATAGTTCAGGATGTCGACGAGCGCGGGCCGACGCGCGCGGATTGAGGCACGCAGCGTCTCGGTCAGTTCAGGCTCGGTGCCGGGGCCGGTTAGGAAACGGCAATTCCGCCCGATAATCTCCTCGCGCGCATATCCCGTCAGCGCCGCGAACGCCGCATTGCATTCGACGATCGGATTGTCGGGCAACCGCGGGTCGCTGATCACCGCAGCGATCGGGCTCGCCGCGATCATCGTCTTCAATGACATGGCTTCCTGTCTGCTCCTCGCCTCATGCCCCAAGGGACATGTTGCGACACTTGCCCCCTCTCATGCAAGCCTCGTCCGCGCCGGAATGCGGCGGGACGAGAAAACCCAGATGATCCATGATGACCGGGGCCGCGGTGCGGTTCGCTATACCTCCGCCTCCTGCATTCCGTTGTCGATCGACGCTGTAGTCTGGTGTCTTTCATGCATGTAGCGATCGTGGGCGCGGGAATCTCGGGCCTCGCCTGCGCCCACCGGCTGCGGGACGCGGGCATTGCCGTCTCCGTTTTCGACAAGGCTCGCGGCGCCGGGGGGCGGCTTGCAACGCGGCGGTCCGAGCTCAGGGGCCGGGCGGTCGGCTTCGACCACGGCGCAACCCATTTCACGGTCCGGTCGGACGGCTTCAGGCGCCTCGTTGGCCAGTGGGAGGCAGCGGGACTTGCCGCGCGCTGGCCTGCCGCCGGCGCCGACAGCTGGGTCGGGACGCCCACGATGACTGCCCCGATAAAGGCGCTCGCCTCGGGCATCGATGTCTGCCTCTCGACCCCGGTTACCGCCCTGACCCGATCAGGCGAAGGCTGGACACTGCACAGCGAAGCGGTCCGCCTCGGCGATTTCGATGCGGCGGTGGTCGCGATCCCTTCCGAGCAGGCGGCGCCGCTCCTGTCCCTTCACGACTTCGAGATGGCGCGCGCCGCCATGTCGGTGCGGTCTTATCCGTCGTGGAGCGCGATGTTCGCCTTTCGCGAGCGCATTGCCGATCTTCCCGACTTCCTGCGCGGCTCAGGCCCCATCGTGACCGCCGCTCGCGACAGCGCCAAGCCGGGACGCACGCCCGGAGAACGGTGGGTCGTGCAGGCCGACTGGACATGGTCGGAGGCGAATCTGGGCCGCGACAGCGCCGATGTGGCGGAGGCACTTCTTGCCGCTCTCGCGGATGTCGCCGGCCGCCCCCTGCCGCGCCCTTTCCATTCGGCCGCGCACCGCTGGCTGTTTGCCCAGCCCTCGGGCCGGGACCTCACGACACTCTGGAACGATGCGATCGGGCTCGGCGCCTGCGGTGACTGGCTTTATCATGGCTTTGCCGAATATGCCTGGTTGTCCGGCCATGTGCTGGGCGCGGCGATCGCGGCGGGAGCAAACCGATGACCGCCGCCGTGGTTATCGGCGCGGACTTCGGGGGTCTCGCTCTGGCGATCGCGGGCATTGACGGTTCCACCGGCGGCGGGGCCCTTGCGACCTTTCCCTTGCCGCGGTGGGGGGCGATGGATAGTCATCGCCGGGCGGTGCGGCGCTGCGCCGCACCGCCCGAAACCCTGGCCGACGACGGGAGCACGGATCGGGGAACCGCATGACCAGACCTTCGATCTTGTGGTTCCGGCAGGACCTCCGGCTCACCGACCATCCGGCGCTGACCGCGGCGATAGCCGAGGGCGCGGTCGTGCCGGTCTATATATTGGACGATCAGGCGCCCGGGGATTGGTCGATCGGCGGAGCGCAAAGATGGTGGCTTCACCACAGCCTCACGGCCCTCGACGCCAGCCTCCGCAAGCGTGGCAGCAGGCTGGTTTTGCGGCGCGGCGCAACGGCGGCCGAGCTGGAGAAGATCATGATCGAAACCGGCGCGCGCCATGTCTTGGCCACGCGCTGTTACGAGCCATGGTGGAAGCGGGTCGACGCGGCACTGTCGGCCCGCGCAGACCTCGTGCTGCACGACGGCAATTATCTCGCCCCGCCGTCGGCCATCACGAACATGAGCGGCGAGCGTTACCGCGTCTTCACCCCATGGTATCGACGGCTGCTGGAGCGGATGCCGCCCGCGCTGCCGCTACCGGCCCCGGACCGCATTGCTGGCCCCGAGCAGTGGCCGGCGTCGGAAAGGCTTGCAACGTGGCGCCTGACGCCGACCGGGCCCGATTGGGCCTCGGGCTTCGGCGCGTGGATGCCCGGCGAGAAGGGAGCCTTTCGGGCACTTCGCGACTGGCTCCCGGCCGCTGGGGATTACAAGACCGACCGCGACTTTCCGGCTCGGCCAGCGACATCGCGGCTGTCCCCCCATCTCCACTTCGGCGAAATCAGTCCGCGAACGCTTTGGCATGCGCTCGGCGACCGCGACGATCCCGGCGCCGAAGCCTTTCGATCCGAAATCGGCTGGCGCGAACATGGTCTCAATCTCGTCGATCAAATGCCCGATTATGGCGAACGGAACGGCCGCGCTCCCTTCGACCGCTTCCCGTGGCGAACGGGCGCGGCGGCGGATCGGGACTTTCGCGCATGGTGCCGAGGGCGGACAGGATATCCTGTCGTCGATGCCGGTATGCGCGAACTCTGGAGCACCGGATGGATGCACAACCGCGTCCGGATGATAACCGCTTCCTTCCTCGTCAAGCATCTCCTCATCGACTGGCGGCGCGGCGAGCGTTGGTTCTGGGACACATTGCTCGACGCCGATTTCGGTTCAAATGCGATGAACTGGCAATATGTCGCGGGCACGGGCGTCGATGCGCCGGTCTTTTCGCGGATCATGTCGCCGCTCCTGCAGTGCGAGAAGTTTGCGATGGGCGACTATGTCCGCGCGTTCGTGCCCGAACTCTCGCGGCTCGGCGACAGCGAGATTGCCGCAATGCATGGCGGCGGGACCGGCATTGGCGGCTATCCGGCGCCGCTCGTCGGCCACCAGGAGGCCCGGAGCCGAGCGCTTGCGGCGTGGGAGTCGCTGCGCGCCTGACGAAGGTCGCGCCGAAGCCCCTGCGGCGCGGTTTGCCCGAAAGTCCAGCTGTCGGCGCCGCTCGAAAGCGCTCAAGGCCATTCGGATGGCCATCGGGAAAATCATCGCCCGGATATGCCGTGGCCGCCAGATCGATGCGCATGATCGCCGGATGACCGCAGCACGAGGGAAGCGGGATTGAAAAACCAGCTCGTCCTTATCCTCGGCGACCAGCTTACCCCGGCCATTTCGTCGCTGCGCGGGCTCGATCCGGCCAGGACGCTTGTTCTCATGGTCGAGGTCGCAGCCGAGGCCGGCTATGTCGCGCATCATCGCAAAAAACTCGCCTTCGTCTTCTCCGCCATGCGTCACTTCGCTGCCGAGCTGCGTACCGACGGGTGGGACGTCGAGTATGTGCGGCTCGACGATGTCGGAAATAGCGGCTCGCTCGCATCAGAGATCGAACGGTTCAGACGCCGTTATGGCCAATTGCCGCTTCGCGTGACCGAAGCCGGCGAACATCGCGTCGCCGAAATCCTGCGATCGGTCGCCGACGTGACAATCGTCCCCGACGATCGCTTTTTCATCAGTTCCGGCGAATTCGCCGCGTGGGCCGAAGGGCGCTCGCAGCTTCGCATGGAACATTTCTACCGGATGATGCGGCGGCGCACCGGCCTTCTCATGGACGGCGACAAACCGCTGGGCGGCAAGTGGAATTTCGATAGCGACAACCGCAACGCCGCAACGCGCGATCTCATGATGACCCGGCCCCTGCAATTTGCGCCGGATGGCGTGACGCGCGAGGTCCTTGCCATGGTGACGGAAAACTTCCCCGACAATTTCGGGACGCTCGAGCCTTTCTGGTTCGCGGTCACCCGCAGCGACGCGAGGGCCGCGTTCGAGGATTTCGTGAGCACGCGTCTTGCGCGCTTCGGCGACTATCAGGACGCGATGCTGGTCGGCGAGAAATTTCTCTACCACGCGGCGATCGCCCAATATCTGAACGTCGGCCTGCTCGACGCGCGCCGTCTGTGCTGGGTCGTCGACAGCGCGTATCGCACCGGAAAGATACCGATAAACGCCGCCGAGGGCTTCATTCGGCAGATTCTTGGCTGGCGCGAATATGTTCGCGGCATCTATTGGTGGCGGATGCCGGGTTATGCGGACGAAAATGCGCTCGGCGCGTCGAGGCCGCTCCCCGCGCTCTATTGGACCGGCGACACCGATATGACCTGCCTTGCGTCCTGCGTCGCGCAAACCCGCGAGGAAGCCTACGCCCACCATATCCAGCGGCTGATGGTGACGGGTAATTTTGCGCTGCTGGTCGGCGTCGACCCCGCCGAGGTGCACCGCTGGTACCTCGCCGTGTACGCCGACGCCTATGAGTGGGTCGAATTGCCGAACACCATCGGGATGAGCCAGTTTGCCGACGGCGGCCTGCTCGCCTCCAAGCCCTATGCTGCAAGCGGCGCCTATATCAACAGGATGTCGGATTACTGCCGCGGCTGCCGATATGACGTGAAGAGCCGAACCGGCGCGAATGCCTGTCCGTTCAACTTCCTCTACTGGGACTTCATCGCCCGTCATGCGACGATGCTCCGCGCCAACCCGCGCATGCGAATGGCCGCAGACAGTTGGATGCGTTTCAGCGACGCCGAGCGGAAAAATGTGCGCGCCAGCGCGCGCAATTTCCTGGACGCATTGCAGTAAGAGGCCGTTTCGAAAGGGGTTGAGCGGCTGAGGTTCCTGTGATTCCGGGGGTTTTGCAGACGACCCGGAGAACTTGATGTGGACCCCAGCCACCCGCGCGCAGCATACGCGTGTTTCGAAGCGT
>Ga0233425_10002106_pt1 | contig 40616 bp, 32 predicted proteins | sample Watercolumn_Towu_2_FD_181712 | JGI IMG/M metagenome (GOLD analysis project Ga0233425, IMG submission 181712) | Freshwater microbial communities from Lake Towuti, South Sulawesi, Indonesia - Watercolumn_Towuti2014_140_MG | ecosystem: Environmental > Aquatic > Freshwater > Lake | place...
ATTCATTTTCATGAGGCATTCCTCCGCGTTGCGACACCTCCAGTATGGAAGCCCCGCCGGAAAATTGGGGGCCTTGCTGAAGTATCTTTCTAATCAGGAAAGGCAATGCCGACACTGGCGCTGATGCCCACCTCGCCGCAACTCACCCGGATGGGTTCGGCGAGGTTGTCCAGCAGCCGGCCGACGGCGTGTTCTGCTTCCTCCGGGCATGCCAGTTCCGAGAGCAGCACGACGAACTCGTCGCCGCCCACCCGCGCCACCGTGTCGCCGTTGCGCAGGTTCCGGGCCAGGCGGGCGGCTACTTCCCGCAACACCTGGTCGCCGACTTGGTGGCCAAAGCGGTCGTTGATCGGCTTGAATCCGTCCAGGTCGAGGAAACACACGGCCAGCACGTTGGCGCGGCGCAGGGTGCGGGCGATGTCCTGGCGCAGCCGGTCGGCCAGCAGGCTGCGGTTGGGCAGGCCGGTCAAGGCATCGTGGTAGGCCATCCGTTCCAGGGATTGCTGGTGCTCCTTGAGGAGGCGGATGTCGGACCAGATCGCCACGTATTCGCGGGGATTGCCGTAGCTGTCCCGCAGTTGGGTGACGTTGAGCAATTGGGGGCAGATTTCCCCGCCCTTGGTCCGGTTCCAGATTTCACCCTGCCAGTAGCCGCGGATGTGGAGCGCCCGCCAGAAGGCTTGGTAGAACGCCGCATCGTGGTGGCCCGATTTGAGAAAGCGGGGCGTTTGCCCCACCGCCTCGTCGCGGCGATAGCCGGTCATGCGGCAGAATGCATCGTTGACGTCCTGGATGATGCCGTCCCGGTCTGCCACGGCGATGCCTTCCATCGCGCCGTCGAACACCGCCGCCGCCAGCCGCAGCTTCTCCCGGGCGCAACGCGCGTCGAGCAGGTTGCGCACGCGCGCCCGGACGACCGGCAGGCTGATGGGTTTGGTCACATAGTCGGCGGCCCCCAATTGCAGTCCGCGCAGTTCGCTTTGCTCGTCGCCGGAGGCGGTGACGAACACCACCGGGATCTCCTTGGTGGCCGGATCGGCCTTGAGGCGGGCGCACACCTCGTAGCCGTCCATCTGCGGCATCATCACGTCCAGCAGGATCAGGTCCGGCTGTCCGGCATGAACCAACTCCAGGGCTTCCGGTCCGGACAGGGCAAAGCGGGTTTTGACGTGCTCCTGCTTGAGCGCCTCCGCCAGCAGGCGGATGTTGTCTGCCACATCGTCGACGATCAGTACGGTGGGTATCTTACGAGTCATGGCGCGGGCGCTGCGGGATGGAGTCGTGCGGTCGCAGGGCCGTCTTGGGCCTGATCCAGCGCGCTGTCCGGGCGGGGACCGGGCGTGCCGAGGATCGGCAGTCGTTCGGGCGAACGTTGCCGGCGGGTCGCTTCATGGCCGTCCATGACCGGCAAGTGCGTATATCAGCACGGCGAGCGTCTCCCCGCCGTTGCCGGCAACATCCACCTTCTGTCCCAGACGGTTGAGCACGTCTTGCGCTACCTCGCGGTTGGGCCGGTCGTCCACCACTACCCCTGAGCAGGATCGGGTGGAGTCGCTTCTTCGAGCGGCGGCTCGCCGGTGAGTTCGAATGACGAGGTCAGGCCTGAACACGCCGCCTCTCGCCGGATTGCTTGGGAATTCTAACCTTGCGCCCAGGTCTTCGGCCAGTTGCCGGCTGATGGCCAAACCGGTGGGGGCCGTGTCGAACACCGCTTTCAACGCCTTGCCGAGACGCACCGCCTCGTCATCGGCCCGCTTGAACGGGTTTCGGGCTTGAGTCGGGGCTGCCGGTGACCCGGGCGATGGGGTTGCCGCTGTCGTCGCGGACGACGAAGGCGTTCCACCAAGTGTGGATGGGTTCCCCGGTCTTGCAACGGCGGAAACGGATGCACCGCGCCGGAGCGTGCCGCCCCGGCCGCGGGTGAAGGGATGAGCGGCGTGCGCCCCTGTGTTAGTCCAGGTACTTGTCGGTCACCGCGCCTTCCGAGGCCGAGGACACGGTGCGGGCGTACTTGGCCAGGACGCCTCGGGTGTAGCGGGGCTTGGGTTGTTGCCACAGGGCCAGGCGGTATTTGATGTCGCCGAAGTTGACGTTGAGGGTCAGCTTGCGGGTCTCGGCGTCGATGGTGATCTCGTCGCCGTCCTTGACGACGGCCAAAGGGCCGCCCACATAGGCTTCCGGCGTGATGTGGCCCACCACGAAGCCGTGGGTGCCGCCGGAGAAGCGGCCATCGGTAATCAGCGCCACTTCCTTGCCCAGGCCCTTGCCCATCACCGCGGAGGTGGGGGACAGCATCTCCCGCATGCCGGGTCCGCCCTTGGGGCCTTCGTAGCGGATCACGATGACGTCGCCCTTCTTGATGGTCCCGTCGAGGATGGCCTTCAGCGCCAGTTCCTCGCAGTCGAACACCTTGGCTCTGCCGGTGAACTTCAGCCCTTCCTTGCCGGTGATCTTGGCCACCGCGCCTTCCGGGGCCAGATTGCCCCTGAGAATGACCAGATGGCTGTCCTTCTTGATCGGCCTGTCGAGGGGCTGGATGATCTCCTGGCCTTCCGGGTAGTCGGGGGCTTCCGCCAGGTTTTCCGCCAGGGTCTTGCCGGTGACGGTCAGGCAGTCGCCGTGCAGCAGGCCGGCCTTGAGCAGCTCCTTCATCAGGGGCTGGATGCCGCCGATCTCCACCAGTTCCGCCATGGAATACTTGCCGCTGGGCTTGAGGTCCGCCAGCATGGGCACGTGCTGGCCGATGCGGGTGAAATCGTCCAGGTTCAGGTCCACCCCGCAGGCATGGGCCATGGCCAAAAGGTGCAGCACCGCGTTGGTGGAACCGCCCAGGGCGATGACCACGGTGATGGCGTTCTCGAAAGCCGGCTTGGTCATGATGTCGCGGGGCTTGAGGTCCAGTTCCAGGAGCTTGAGCACCTGGGCACCGGCCCGCTCGCAGTCGCGCTTCTTGTCCTCCGAAATGGCCGCTTGCGCCGAACTGCCTGGCAGGCTCATGCCCAGCGCTTCGATGGCCGAAGCCATGGTGTTGGCGGTGTACATGCCGCCGCAGGAACCGGGGCCGGGGATGGCCTTGGACTCGATCTGGTGCAGTTCCTCGTCATCGATGCGGCTGTTGGCCCTGGCCCCCACCGCCTCGAACACCGACACCACGTCCAGCTTCTGGTCGCCGTGGCAGCCGGGCAGAATCGTCCCGCCATACACGAACACCGCCGGCCGGTTGAGGCGGGCGATGGCGATCATGCAGCCGGGCATGTTCTTGTCGCATCCACCAATCGCCACCACCCCGTCGAAGCCCTGGCAGCCCACCACGGTTTCGATGGAGTCGGCGATCACCTCCCGCGACACCAGGGAGTATTTCATCCCCTCGGTGCCCATGGAGATGCCGTCGGAGATGGTGATGGTGTTGAAGATCACCGCCTTGCCGCCGTTGCCGTCCGCGCCACGGGCAGCGTCTTCCGCCAGCTTGTTGATGTGCATGTTGCAGGGGGTGACCATGCTCCAGGTGGAGGCCACGCCCACCTGGGGCTTGTTGAAATCCTCGTCGGTGAAGCCGACGGGGTAGAGCATGGCGCGGCTGGGCGCGCGCTCCATGCCGTCGACGACGAGGGAGGAATGGCTGCGGGTATCGGTCATGTCGTGGGCTCGCTCAATGAAATGTAGGTTGGGCTGGCGGTTCCATCGCCAGCCCAACGGCATGTCGGGTTACAGCGCCAAGAGCCGCGCCTAACCCAACCTACCAGGAAATCCGGGGTCAGAAGGAATCCCAGCTGCTGCGCTTGCGCCAGCCCAGCCGCGGCAGGATCAGCCCCAGCAGCATGCCGCCGAACAGCACGCCGGCGCCGATCATGAACCAGTTCTGGCGGATGTCGGCCTCCTGGGCGTGTTTGGCGCGCTTCAGGCCTTCCAGGTCACGCTGCAGATTGATGACGGTTTCCTGCAGCTGGTCGCGCTCGGCCTGGATCTGGATGGCATTGGCGGAGGCCTGGCGGATGGCGATCAGCTCGGTGTTGAGGCGGGTGGTTTCCTCGGACGATTCCTGGGCGGACTTGTCGGAGGCCTGCTTGCCGGAATGCAGGGCGGCCAGGTCGTCCTTGAGCTTCTTGTTGGCCTCGGTCAGTTCGGCCGCCTTGCGGATGGCGTCTTCCATCTGGACCCGCGCCACCGGCTGGGTGGTGAGGTAACGGCTCAGGATCCAGCCCTCGTCGCCGGAATCCAGCGCCACCCGGGTGTAGCCGGCGGCTCCGTCATCCTCCAGAACGGTCACCGCGGTGCCGGAGGGGACCATCTTGATGATCTTGTGCTGCAGGCTCTGGCCCGAGCGCATCTGGACTTCGAGCTTGTCGGTGACATAGGCCCGCTGTTCGGCGGCGGCAGTGGACGCGAGCAGGCACAGAACGCTGAATATGCGGTATCTCACCCTCGAGCTCCTCGGATGTGGACGGGGAGCGGGCATTTTAGCAACAAACGGCTGCAGAAACGCTTGATTCAGGTCAGCAGGAATTCCAGCAGGGCCTTCTGGGCGTGCAGCCGGTTTTCGGCTTCGTCCCACACCACGCTCTGCCAGCCGTCGATGACCTCGGCGGCGACTTCTTCGCCCCGGTGGGCCGGCAGGCAGTGCATGAACAGGGCATCGGCGGCGGCCAGTTCCATCAGCGCCTGATTGACCTGGAAGTCCTTGAAGGCTTCGGCCCGCTGGGCCTGCTCGCTTTCCTGGCCCATACTGGCCCACACGTCGGTGACCAGCAGGTGGGCGCCTTTGGCGGCCTGTTTGGGATCGCGGGTCAGCACGATGCGGTCGCCCGCCTGCCGCACCAGTTCCGGTTCCGGGTCGTAGTCTTGCGGGGCGGCGATGCGCAGTTCGAAATCCAGCAGCTGGGCGGCGTGGATATAGGTCTGGCACATGTTGTTGCCGTCGCCGATCCAGGCCACGGTCTTGCCGGCGATGTCGCCGCGGTGCTCGGTGTAGGTCTGCAGGTCGGCCAGCAGCTGGCAGGGATGGAAGCGGTCGGTGAGGCCGTTGATGACCGGCACCCGGGAATACTCGGCGAACAGTTCCACGGTGCGGTGCTCGAAAGTGCGCAGCATGATCACGTCCACCATGCGCGACAGCACCCTGGCGCTGTCTTCCACCGGTTCGCCGCGGCCCAGCTGGGTGTCCCGTGGCGACAGAAAAATCGCGCTGCCGCCGAATTGGGCCATGCCGGCCTCGAAGGAGACCCGGGTGCGGGTGGACGATTTCTCGAACACCATGCCCAGCACCTTGTTCTTGAGGGGCTCGTAGTCGGAACGGAGGGTCTTGAGCTCGCCGGCCCGCTGGATCAGCGCGCGGATCTCGTCGGCGCTGAGGTCGGTCAGCTCGATGAAGTGGCGGGGCGCGTTCATGCCGCCTCCGAAGCCTGGGCGGCACAGTGGCCGGAGACGATGACGGAAAGCCGGTCCACCAGCAGATCGGCTTCTTCGTTGGTCAGGATCAGGGGCGGCAGCAGCCGGATGGTGCGCTCGGCGGTGACGTTGATCAACAGGCCTTGCTCCAGTGCCTGGTTGACCAGTTCGCCGCAGGGGTGGTCCAGTTCGATGCCGATCATCAGGCCCCGGTTGCGGATCTCGACGATGCCGGCCGCTCCGGCCAGCTTGTGCCGCAGGCCCTGGGCGATGCGGCCGCCCAGTTCGGCGGCGCGGGCGCACAGGCTCTGTTCGCGGACCACTTTCAACACCGTGAGGGCGGCGCGGCAGGCCAGCGGGTTGCCGCCGAAGGTGGAACCGTGCTTGCCGGCGGTGAGCTGGCTGGCGGCTACGCCGCGCGCCAGGCAGGCGCCGATGGGCACGCCGTTGCCCAGGGCCTTGGCCAGGGAGCAGACGTCCGGCAGGATGCCGGATTGCTGGTAGGCGAACAGGCTGCCGGTGCGGCCGATGCCGGTCTGCACCTCGTCCAGCATCAGCAGCCAGCCGCGCCGGTCGCACAGCTCGCGCAGCCTAGCCAGATAATCGGGGGTGGGAATCTTCACCCCGCCTTCGCCCTGGACCGGCTCCACCAGGATCGCCACCACATTGGGGTCGCTGACGCTCTCGACGGCCGCCACGTCGTTGTACGGCACCCGGATGAAGCCTGTCACCAGGGGCTCGAAGCCGTCCTGGACCTTGGGGTTGCCGGTGGCGCTGAGGGTGGCCAGGGTGCGGCCGTGGAACGAGCCCTCCATGACGATGACGGCGGGTTCGGTGATGCCTTTGGAATGGCCGTACTTGCGGGCCAGCTTGAGGGCGGCCTCGTTGGCTTCCGCGCCGGAATTGCAGAAGAACACGTTGTCCATGCCGGACGCTTCCGCCAGTTCGGTGGCCAGTCGTTCCTGCAGGTCGACCCGGTATAGATTGGAGCAGTGCACCAGCTTGCCGGCCTGATCGGCCAGGGCGGCCTGGATTTCCCCATGGGCGTGGCCCAGCCCGCACACGGCGACGCCGGAGACGGCGTCGAGATAGCGCTTGCCCTGCTGATCCCAGAGCCAGGGCCCCTGGCCTTTCTCAAAAACCACCGGCAGTCTTGCGTAGGTAGGCATCACACGAGTTGTCATCGATCATTCCTGAAAAAACAAAGGGCAGCCGAATGGCTGCCCGAACGCAGGGGGGCAATTATAGTGCACTTGGGTGGCGATAGATCAATACTTGTCCGCTTCCGGTTCCGAGCAAAACCGCGCGATCCGGCTTGACCTGGCAATTTGGCGGTTTTGACGCAAGAGTTCCCGGTCACGCGCAGGTCATCGAAGACCGGTCAGGCGCTGTGGGCGGTGCGCTGGAGGGTCGAAGCGTCCGAAGATCGGGCGGATCGCGTCACGGAGCGAAGGCGGGCTGTCCTCGCCACTCGCGAGGGTAGCGCGAAGGTCGTCAGCACTCCGGCACGTTGACCGGAATCTGGATGGCGAGGCCTCCTTCGGCGGTTTCCTTGTAGCGGCTGTTCATGTCGCGGGCGGTTTCCCACAGGGTCTTGATGACCGCGTCCAGGCTCACCCGTGCGTCGGAGGGATCGCTTTCCAGGGCGATGTTGGCGGCGGTGATGGCCTTCACCGCCCCCATGCTGTTGCGCTCGATACAGGGGATTTGCACCAGTCCCCCGACCGGATCGCAGGTCAGTCCCAGGTGGTGCTCCATGGCGATCTCCGCCGCCTGCGCCACCTGCTCGGGCGAGCCGCCCAGGATTTCCGCCAAACCCGCCGCGGCCATGGCGGAGGAAACGCCCACCTCGGCCTGGCAGCCGCCCATGGCCGCGGAGATGGTGGCGTTCTTCTTGAATAGTGTGCCGATCTCGCCGGCCACCAGGATGAACCGCACGATGTGGTCGTCGCTGATGCCGTCCAGGAAGCACCAGGCGTACAGCAGCACCGCCGGTATCACCCCGGCGGCGCCGTTGGTGGGGGCGGTGACGATGCGGCCGAACGAGGCGTTTTCCTCGTTCACCGCCAGGGCGAAGCAGGAAATCCATTTGTTGACCCGGGTGAAGTCGCGCGGCTGCTGTTTCAACAGATCGAACCATTGGCCCATGGAGCGGTATTGCGCCGTACCGAGCAGGCGCCGGTTGATCTCGGCGGAGCGGCGCCGCACCTGCAATCCGCCCGGCAGATAGCCCTCGCTGTTGACGCCGCGGAACACGCAGGCCTTGATCTCCTCCCAGAGCCGCAGCGCTTGTGCCTCGACGGCGGCAGGGCTGCGCCAGGCCTGCTCGTTGAGGTGGGTGAGTTCGGCCACCGACAGTCCCAGTCTGCGGCAGGTGCGGACCAGATCGGCGCCGTTGTGGCAGGGATGGGGCGTCACCACCGCCGGGCCGGCGGCGGCCGGTTCCGGTTCGTCGCCGACGATAAAGCCGCCGCCCAGCGAGTAATAGGTTCGCTCCAGCGCGACTCCCTCCGCCAGCAGCGCCCGGAACCGCATGCCGTTGGCATGGCGCGGCAAGGTGAGGGCGGCGTCGAACACCAGATCGCGCGGGTAGGCAAAAGGAATCTCCCGGCAGCCGGCCAGCAGCAGCCGTCCTGTCGACTTGATGCGCTCCACTTTGGCGGCGACGCTGCGGGTGTCGATGGTGGCGTAATCCTCGCCGGACAGCCCCATGAGGACGGCCACGTCGGTGCCGTGGCCGCGGCCGGTCTTGGCCAGGGAGCCGTACAGCCGCACTTCGACGGAACGCACCGCGGCAAGGTCGGGAAGCTCGGCCAGGAAACGGCCGGCGGCGATCCAGGTGCCCATGGTGTGGGAACTGGACGGGCCGATGCCGACCTTGATCATCTCGAAGGCGCTGATGGATTCCATGGCGCTATCGTACGGCCTTTTGCTCGGAAGCCGGATTGCCACCCGGAAGGGCGCCCTGCGAAAAGCCGCGCCTCGTCATTTTCCGTTTCAATGGCTCATGGGGACCCGGCCTTCTCAGCGTCCCTGTCCCGCCGGCGCGCTCTCGTCCATTCCCCGCTCGATGGCACGGATCGCTTCCAGCTTCTCCCGCAACAGCTTGGACTCGTCCTTGCCGCCCTTGGCCGTGTTCTTGTCGGCGTGATCGGCGGCCGCCTCCCTGCGTCCCCCGTAATTCAGCCGCTGCAGCACCTTGGCCTGATAGTCGCCCAGCCCCTCGCTGCGCCTATCCAGGCGATGGCGGGCGCTGAGGCTTTCATAGCTGCGCACCAGCCGCCCCGGATCGCCGCAGGATTCCGACAGCGGCCGGCCGATCATCAGTCTCAAAGTCCATTCGAGCTGGGGCGAGGCCTGCTGGCGCTTGACCAGCCAGCGGCATTCCTCGGCGCGGGCGGCCGCCGACTTGCGGGCGAAGTCGGCCTGAAACGCCAGCAGGTCGTCGATGTCGACGCCGCCGCCGCCGTAGCGGCCGGGATAGTCGTAATAGCCGCCGCCGCAGGCGCTCAACAGCAACAGGGCAAGCAAGGGCAGGTATTTCATGTCAATCCAGGTTCACGATGGGGATGTGGATGCGGATGCGGGCGCCGTGGCGGTCTTCGCGCGGTTCGACGATTTCGATGCGGCCCTGGCAGTGGACCAGGTACTCGCTCACCATGGCCAGCCCCAGGCCGGTGCCCTCGGTGTCTTGTTCGAGTGCCGCGCGGCCGCGGAAAAAAGGCTTCAGCACCTGTTGGAGTTCGTCGGCGGCGAAACCGGGGCCGTCGTCCTCGATCTCGAACTCGATGGAACCCTTGCTGGAGCGCAGCAGGATGCGAACCTCGCCCCGCTCCGGGGAGAACTTCACGGCGTTGGACAGCAGCTGCTCGAAGATGCCCTGCATCTGCTCGGCGATGCCGTGAAACGGCACCGGCTGGACCAGGGCCTTCAGGCGCAGCGCCTTGGTCTCGATCTGCGGCCTTAGGGTGGCGACCGCCGCATCGTACAGCTGCTTGAGGTCGATGCCGCGGCGCTCGCCCAGCACCGGGTTTTCGTTGAGCTGGCTGTAGCGCACCAGTTCCTCGCACACGCTCTGCAGCTTGCCGGCGTTTTGCCCGAGCCGGTCGCAACGCTCGCCGACTTCAGGGTCCACCGTCTGACCGGCCATGGCCTGGAGCTGGCCGCTGTCGTTCCGGATGGCCTCCAGCGGGGCTTCGATCTCGCGGGTGACGTTCTGCATGAACTGGTACTTGGCTTGTTCCAGGTCCAGCAAGCGGATGCGCAGCCATTCCAGCCGGTCGCCCAGCAGGCGCAAATCGCGCGGGCCCTGAACCGCGATCGGATCGCCGAAGCGGCCCGAGCCGAGCTTGCGGATGGCCTGGTCCAGCCGCCGAATGGAGCGGTGCAGTACCGCCATGAACACGATGAAGAAGCCCACCGAGAAGGTCATCAAGGCCAGGGTCCGGACCAGCAGCCGCTGCTCCAGCTCCCCCGCCTGCAGATGCAGCCCCTCGGCCTGGCGGCTGACCCGGCCGGTCACTTCCTGCCACAGCTCGTTGGCGGCCTCGCGCAAGCCGCGGAAGGCTTCCTCCACCGGCAGCTTGGGGTTGTCGTTGACGTCGAAGGCGGTGATCTGGTCGTGGATCAGCCGCTCCTTCTCGAGCAATTCGGTGATCAGCAGGGTCAGCCGGTTGTCGAGGGATTGCTTCAGCAGTTCGTCGGTGGTTTGGCGGAAGGAGGCCCGCACGTTCTCGTAGGATTCGCGCTCGTAAGGCTGTCGCAGCGACGGATCGGACAGCAGCACGAACAGCTTGGCCTTGCGCTCGATGTCGTTGACCTGCTGCAGGACCAGGCGCATGGCATTCATCTGCTCGGCGGTCTGGTGCAAGGCCTGCTCGCCCAGCGAGGCGGTCTCCCGCATGCCCAGGCCGGCATAGGTCAGCGCGATCGCCACCGGGATCATGGTCACCAGGAAGCCGGCGGCAACCAGGTACTTGAGGGAGAACAGCCGGTCGACCAAAGCCTTCGGGTTCAGGCTGGCCTGCCCGAAGGGCTCCAGCAGCCCGTGGGCGACGGCGAGGAAACGGTTGCCGAAGGTGGTGAGGAGGGACTTCATGGAACGATGGTGAACAGTCGGCTACCGGCCGGGAGCGCACATGATACACCGCGCGCCAGGCCCGGCGGGGTGGGGTGCGGGATTCCGCGGTGCGCAGGGCGTGGCCGGAATTCCCGGCGAAGGCCAAGGACGAACTGGCGGCGGTTGCGATCACTGGCCCAAGGATAGGTTCTCGGCGTCAACGGTCATTCGCTTTGCCCGAAACGGGCCTTTCACCGATGGCTGACTGCGGACAGGGCCTGATGCTCATAGCAGTACCGGCGTCCGATACGTGGCGATGAAATCAGCCGCCGGCACCGGTGGCGAGAAGAAGTATCCCTGCGCCTCATCGCAGCGATAGAGGCGCAGGAGTTCGAGCGCCTGCCTGTCCTCGACGCCCTCGGCGATCGTCCGAAGTCCGAGACTGCGTGCCATCTGGATGATGGCGCGCACGATGGCAGCGCTTTCGGAATCCGTTGCCAGGTCGCGGATGAACGACTGGTCGATCTTGAGTTTGTCGACCTTGAAACGCTTGAGATAGGAAAGGCTCGAGTAACCGGTACCGAAGTCGTCGATCGAAAGTCTGACCCCCATGTGCTTGAGGCGCATGACCGTGGCGAGGACCTTTTCGGTATCCTGGATCAGGATCGACTCGGTGAGTTCCAGTTCGAGCTGACTTGGATCGAGTCCCGACTCCTGCAGTGCACGGGTGACCGACCGTTCGATGTCGCCCCGCTTGAACTGCAGCGCCGAAAGGTTCACGGCGACCACCAGGCCGGGCATGCCAGCCTCTTCCTGCCAGCGCCGCGCAGCGCAGCAGGCATTGCGCAACACCCATTCCCCCAGGGGAACGATCAGGCCGTTTTCCTCTGCGACCGGGATGAAGCGTCCCGGCAGGATCAGGCCATGCTCGGGATGGATCCAGCGGATCAGCGCCTCCGCGCCGATCAGCGACCCGCTGGCGATTTCGATCTGGGGCTGGAAATACAGCACGAACTGGCCGCAGTCCAAAGCCCGCCGCAGGCCGAAATGCAGGGTCAACTGCTCGACCGCCTCGTCGTTCATCTCATCGTTGAAGAAGTGGTAGGTGTTGCGCCCGGCTCCCTTGGCCCGATACATCGCCATGTCTGCCTTCTTCAACAGGGTTTCGAAATTGGTCCCGTCGTCCGGGTAGATGGCGATGCCGATGGAGACGGTGGTGACCAATTCCGTGTCGTCGATTTGGAAGGGGATCAGCAGATGGTCCATGACCTTGGCCAGGAAGATGGCGCAGGCGTCAGAGTCGGCCAGGTTGGGTAACAGGATGAGGAATTCATCGCCGCCCTGCCGGCAGACCGTGTCGGTATCCCGGACGCAACTGCGCAAGCGTCGCGCCACCTCGATCAGCAGCCGATTGCCGACGCCGTGCCCGAGGGTGTCATTGACGGTCTTGAAGCGGTCGAGGTCCACCACCATCAGGGCAATCTTCATCGCGCCGCGGTCGGCGAAGCCCATCGCCTGATCCAGACGGTCCTGGATGAGCATCAGATTCGGCAACCCCGTCAGGGCATCGTGATAGGCGAGAAATCGGGCCTTCTCCTCGGCCTGCCGGCGTTCGGTGACATCGGAGAAGAACCAGATGCTGTCTTCCAGGGGATGGGCCGGGTCGATGACGCGGCCGGTCGCATCGCCCCAGAAGGTGCTGCCGTCGGCGCGCGCGAACATTTGGGTGGCACTGAAACTCTGGTTGCAGCTCAGTGCGCTGTAGACCTGATTTCCGAACGAGGCGAAGACCTCCTCGGAGGTATAGAGGATCCGCGTGGATCGACCAAGCATCGCTCCGGGCGGATAGCCGAAAATTTCCTCGAAACGCCGGTTGCAGGCGACGATGCGGCGCCGGCGCAGCATGGCGATGCCGACCAGGGCGTTGTCCAGCAGCGCTTCCTTTTCGGCGAGAAGCTTGGTGACCAACTCGAGGCTGCGCATGCGCTCCGTGATGTCGCGGCCCATCAGGACGCCGTAACTGCGTTGCTCGACCAGCGCGACGCGATACGAGAGCTCCAGCCAGATCGAACTATCCTCGAAACGATATTCGGCAATCTGGCAATGGCTGGGCACTTCATCGGCTTCGACGTGGCCGATCATTTCCCGGCGCAGCTCTTCGAGGATGGTCGTTGCATCGGCGATACCGAGCGATGCGAGCGGGTGTCCGATCAATGCATCGAGGGGCTTGCCGAGCAGTCGGGCCAGTGCCGCATTGGCATCGACGATGGTGCCCTCGGGCAGGGCAACGAGAATGACGAAGTCGGACGTGCGGTCGAGGAGGGTGCGAAACCGTTCCAAGCGGTCCAGGTTTTGCCGCAATTGCGGGTAATAGCTCTTGCGGAAGGAACGTTCGCCGAGACCGATGATGCAGTCTTTGCGGGCCTCCCAGTCGTCGTCGCGATCAGAGAGCTTCGCCATAGATGACCTTGATATCCCCGAGATTGGCTCGTCTGGGATTGGTGACGAGGCAAGCGTCGTTGAGCGCATGAGCCGCCAGTTCGGGGATGTCGGTCAAGTGGACTCCGCGACTGGCGAGGCTGTCGATAATGCCTATACGACTGCGCATGGCGCCGATCTCGCCGACGATTCTTGCCGCGCGCTGGCGCTCCGTCATGCCTTGCACGTCGATGTCCATCGCCCGGCCGATCTGTTCATAGCGATCGGAGGCCGAGTCCATGTTGAAGCGGATCACGTGTTCCAGCAGCAAGCCATTGCATTCACCGTGGGGCAGGTTGAGAAATCCGCCAAGGGAATGGGCCAAGGCGTGCACGGCACCCAGGCTGGCATTGGAAAAAGCGAGGCCTGCATGCAGACTGCCGAGCGCCATGTTCTCACGGGCAGGCAGGCAGGCCGGGTCGGCGACCGCCTGCTCGAGGTTGTGCCAGACCAGGGTGACCGCAGCCAAAGCGTGCACGTCGACCACCGGCGAACTGGCCGTGGAGACATAGGCCTCGATCGCGTGCGTCAGCGCGTCGAGCCCGGTGCAGGCCGTCAGATAAGGGTCCATGGTCAGCGTCGTTTGCGGATCCACCAGCGCCACGTCCGGCACCACGGTCTTGCTGATGATGGCCATCTTGTAGCGGCTCGGCGTGTTGACGATGATGCAAAACTGCGAGATGTCGGCCGCCGTCCCTGCCGTCGTCGGAATGCAGATCAACGGGGGGCCCGGTACTTCGACCTGATCCACTCCCTCGAAGTCGAGGATGTGACAGCCGTTGGAATACACGATGCCGATGCCCTTGGCGCAGTCCATCACGCTGCCGCCCCCCAGGGCGACGATGACATCGCATCGCTCTTGGGCGTAAAGCGCGGCCCCCGCCATCACCTCATGATCCTTGGGATTCGGTGTCACGCCATGGAAAACCACCGATTCGATGCCGATTTCCGCCAGATCGGCCTGAACGTCCTTGAGCCAGCCTGCCGCGATCACGCCGGGATCGCTGACCACGAGCACCCGCCTTGCCGCCAGGTTGCGGGCGTAATAGCCGACTCGCCGTCGGCAGCCCACGCCGAAGATGAATTCCGGTGCAACGAACTTGCGCATTTCGTATAACGGCATAACCCCACCTTGATGTTCCTGAGACGGGACGGGATTCCGTCACCCTCTGTTCAGATAGCCACCACAGACCGTTATGTTTCGCCCGATTTTGACGGAGCTTCCTCCCCCCGGTAACGGCGTGAGCCGGCGGCGGCACCGGCGGGCAGAGCTTGAACAGGAAACCGCATCGCGAGGCTATACGTCTTCCAAGGCCCGCCTCTTAGACTCATACATGGCCGCATCTGCGGCCATGAGAAGTTCATCCGGATGGACGGTCTCGGCGAGATACAAGGCGATGCCCAGACTGGCCGATCCCTGGTGGCGAATCTCACCCCAACGATATTCCTGGGTCAGGCTCCGGCGAATCTTGTCCGCGATGGCGGCCGCATGGTTTTCCGCCAGATCGCGATGCGCTCCCAACCCTTCCAGCAGGACGACAAACTCATCGCCGCCCAGCCGGGCAACGGTATCGCTCTCCCGCACGATTTGCCGCAGGCGTCGGGCGACCTCGATCAGCAGTAGATCACCCACATGGTGGCCATGGGTGTCGTTCAACTGCTTGAACTTGTTGAGGTCAAGAAACAGCACGGCCAAATGGCTGTTGTGCCGCTTGCTGTTGAGCATGGCCTGTTCCAGCCTGTCGAGTAACAGGCGGCGGTTCGGCAGTTTGGTCAATTCGTCATGGAAGGCCGACCGGCGCAGGTTCTCTTCGATCAACTTCCGCTCGGTCAGGTCGACGAATTGGGTCAGCACATGCGGCTCACCGTTCAATTGCACCGGGAATACTCGGCAATCGAGCCAAACGTATTTGTGAAAGGAACTGCGCACGCGGACCTCCCGCTGGCGGGGCGTGCGATCAGCCAATGCGCCGAGGACATCGTCGAGCAATCCGGAATCTTTCCAAGCGGCGATGTCGTTGAAGTTCTGCGCCGTCAGGGCCTGCTGCGTGGCTCCGACCAGCCGTGCATAGGCCTCGTTAGCCAGGATGCATGCGCCCGTGGCGGCATACACCCCCATGGGCAGCGGCGAGTTGAGCAGTATCGTCTGATTGAAATGCAATGCGTCGACCAGGTGCCGCGTTCGCTCCGAAACCCGGCGCTCCAACTCCTCCTCGGTCTGCTTGCGGGTCGAAATGTCTTCCAAGATGCCGACGAAATGGGTGATATCGTCCGTATCGTCGCGAATGGGGGCGACGGATACCTGCGTCCAATAGCTCTTGCCGGTCTTGGATCGTTGCAGGGTGTCGCCGCGCCAGGAGCTGCCTCCGATAAGCCGTTGCATGACCTCCTCGAAGCGCTCGCCGTCGTCGGAATTCTCCCAAAACATGATCGGGCTCTGGCCGATCAGTTCTTCCCGGCTGTAGCCGGTGATGTCGCTCAGGGCGGCGTTCACGAACTCGATGTCGCCGTTGCGCTTGCAGATGAAGATGCCGCTGGTGGTTTGCTCGACGGCCAGCAGCAGGCTTTTCAAATCGGCGATATTGCGGCGCAGTGCCGGGTAGTAGCTCTTGCGGAACGAACTGTCGCCGAGACCGATGATGCGGCTTCTTTGTTCTTCCCACTCGTCCCTGACCGGCCTGTCGTCAGAGGGCTTCGGCATAAATCGTTTTGAGGTCGGCAGTCGTGGCTCTGCGTGGATTGGTAAAGATGCAGGCATCGTGAATGGCATGCTCGGCGAGATCGTCCACGGCGCCCCGGGTCACGCCCCGGGCGGCCAGTCCGGCGTGTACCCCGGCGGCATTTCGCAGCGCGCGAATGTCCTCCTGGATCCGGCGTAGTCGGTCGTCGCGGGTTCCCCCACTCATCTCCAGCCCGAGCGCTTCGCCAATTTTCAGGTAGCGGTCCTCCGATGCGTGGAAGTTGAAGTCGATGACAAATTCCAGCAACAGCGCGTTGCACTCGCCGTGCGGCAGATCGAGATAGCCCCCCAGGCTGTGGGCCATGGCGTGAGTCGCTCCCAGACTGGCGTTGGAGAAGGCCAGGCCGGCTTGCAGGCTGGACAGCATCATCTGCTCCCGCGCTGCCAGATCGAGGGGATTGGCAACCGCAGCCAAGAGGTGGTTTTTTACGCCGCGGATGGCCTCCAGCGCGTGGCCGTCCACCACCGGTGAACTGGCGGACGAGACGAACGCTTCGATGGCATGGGTGAGAGCATCCAGTCCGGTGCAGGCCGTCAGGTAAGGCGGCATGGACAGCGTGGTTTCCGGGTCCACCAGCGCCACATCCGGTACCACGCTCTTGCTGATGATGGCGATCTTGGTGCGCCGGGCGACGTCACTGATGATGGCGAATTGCGAAATGTCGGCGGCGGTGCCGGCCATGGTGGGGATGCAGATCAGCGGCGGGCCGGGCAGCGGAATGGTATCGACGCCCTCGAAATCCAGAATGTGGCCGCCATTGGCCGCGACCACGGCGATGCCCTTGGCGCAATCGATGGCGCTGCCGCCGCCGAGGGCGATGATGACGTCGCAGCCGGTACTGCGGTAGATCTCCACGCCGGCCATGACCTCATGGTCTCTGGGATTGGGCGTCACGTCACGGAACACCCGGGTGTCGATAGCCTCGGCGCCGAGATCGTCCAGCAATTCGCTTAGCCACCCCGTAGCCGCGACCCCGTCGTCGGTCACGATGAGCACTCTCTTGGCGTGCAGACTGCGCGCGCAGAGACCCGCGCGATGACGAGCACCCACTCCGAAAATGAACTCCGGTGCCACAAACTTGCGCAATTCGAACACTGCCATTTGGACAGACCGGAAGCAAAGAAACGGTTAGCGGCTGGACCAACAAATCGTTGTGGCTACAACTGAAACAACGAAAGTCGCAACGAACGATGTGCCGCGACGATCGGTCATCCTCTTCGGGATTTGCTGAATTTAAGAATAGCTACTATCCACAGAACAGCAATTTGTGCCTCGTGAGACTCCGGATTAGGGGTGGAGTGACCTCCACCTGCTGCCCCGGTCCTCCGGTTACGGCGATCACTTCCATGCTTGGGGAATCATCATGCCTATGCTGGAATGGACGGTTCGAGTTGGGCTCGTCCGAGGCCGAGCGCGCCAAGTCCAAGGGCATCGAGGTCAATCGGCAGGTCAACGACATGCTCAAACGGGACATTGATTTGATCGATGCGGTGAAATAACAAACCCCGCAAAGGCGGGGTTTGTTATTTCAAAGAGCATCACGGACTGATAGACCGAGCTTTCGACGGAAGATGGTCAGGTTACGATCATAAAGGGCCAGGTCGTCGGCTGCTATAGCTGTCATGATGGTCCCAATGGGGATGATTGAATTGTTTCGTCCCAGCGGGCGTTTTCCTGGAGGGCCGTTCTTCTTCCTGAAGACTTGCGAGTGACTATCCGCTGACTGAAACGGGCCAAGTGAAGCCGGCTGATTTCGGCGATGAATTCCATTGGAATCACCCCGGTTTACTTCGGCAACTACGCCGGATGGTTGCACATCTCCGGAGCGGCAATACTTAATGGTGACTTCCCCGGATTTATGGTAAGTTTTCCATGTTGATTGACAATTCTGATGCCAGAATTTGCTGCACGCGGCGACAAACATCCGATGTTTGATTTCTTAACAGTTTGTAAGGGATTTTCGGATTTTTCGTCTAACCGTAGCCGAAGATTGGTTCAAATAGTTATCAGCGCAGCGTGTCTGTACCTGTTGTTCTCGGCAATGACGGGATGCATGCATCAGAACCGGGAATCGCATGGAGTTCCTGGTTTGCTGTCGGGTACGGTTAGCCACCGCACTGTCCGCTCGGACTCAAGCCAAGAATACTATTTGTATCTACCGCGCCATGTCGACCAGAACAGCCGCTTATTTGTCTCAGTTCATGGCATTTCTCGAAATGCGCTGGAACACGCCGAGCTTTTTGCACCGTTTGCCGAACGCTACGGGGTCGTCATCGTCGCCCCGCTCTTTCCGGCATCGAAGTTTCATGGATATCAGCGGATATTCGCGAATAATCAGGGCGAGCGCGCCGACCATGTCTTGGATCGGATCGTGGAAGAGGTTCGCGAATTGACGGGTATCCTGTCAGAGCGTGCCTACCTGTTCGGATACTCCGGCGGTGCCCAGTTCGTGCACCGATATACCATGGCTTATCCGGACCGCGTGGCCAAAGTGGTTATCGGAGCAGCGGGATGGTATACATTTCCCGATCCAGCACGCCTCTATCCGTTCGGTATCAAGCCTAACCCGAACTTTCCGGGGATTGATCCCGATCCCGATCGATTCTTGAGAATTCCGGCGTACGTCTTGGTGGGTGAGCGGGATGTTCGCGAGGACCGCACATTGAACCAGTCTGGCCGAGTCGAATATTTCGAAGGCGAAACACGCTTGGAAAGGGGGAAACGCTGGATTGAAGAGATGACTCAGGCTGCTCGGGCACGAGGTCTTAACACGGACTATGGGTTTTTCACGATCCCCCGCTCCCGTCACTCGTTTCGTCAGTGCATGAAAAGAGGGGAGATGGGGAATTTGGTCTTTAGATTGCTGTTCGGCGATCTGTCATAGGATTGTGGCCTTCGCTTTGAGAGATAAGGGAGCCGCGCCATCAAAATTCCACTTGCGCCCTTAATGCCAGTATTTGGGGCCGTTCGCTCACTGGATGTTTAGTCCGGAGTCCCTCACCATCGGTTCGCACGAGAACGTAATTCGCCATGAGCTTGACGTTGGCGGCTGGATACCAGTTTATTCCTACCGTCACATTGGTCTCTTGGCCGCCGGATATATGTTGGTTGGTCAAATCGAGTGCACTGTATCTTGCCGCAACTTCCCAGGCTCCCCAGCCGTCTTCGAAGTTGAATGGGCGTTTGGGTCTCACGTGGCCGAAGCTGCCGCTCTTTCGGTCGTAATTACGGGATTCGCCGGTTACGAACCAACTGCCCATCACGTACCAGCCATCAAAATCGAGATCGTCTCTGCCGCGATTGCGGTTGACGAAACTGCGCAAATACTCGGCCTGCAGGGAGAATGGCCCGGGCATCCATGCTGCTTCGACGCCAAGGAGTTTGTAATCCACTACCCTCGTCATGGAATGGGTGTCGATAAATCGGACGTTCTCGACGTTAATCTCCGGGCGACTGTCGAATCTCAATTTGGGCGATTGGTCGCCGATTGCCCGATAGCCACCGGAAATCCCCAGGTGCAAGGTTCCGGTATCGTCGTGAAATGGCGAGACGGTGAAACGGCCGCTGGTTCCCCAACCATTGTGATCGCGAACGCCGTCGGCCAATCGAGCACCGAAAAGTCCTCCGGAGAGCGACCAAGCCCCGCCATGCGTATTCACCGCAAGTCCGAGGTGGTAAGGGGGTACCAAGGCTATCGGCAGCGACCGCTCCATGAACGTGATGTTTTTCGAACTGGTTTGCCACTCCAGACCGATGGGTTCCTTCAAATTGCCTATGGTCAACGACGTGCGCCTTATACCGGAATAGCGCAGGTAGAGGTCTTGAAGCCCCCGCATGTCCTGACTCTTCGACGCCAGGTCATATTCGGCTCTTAACTTCCAGCGACGCAGGAGTTCTACCGACCACGAAATGCGTCCCCGGCGTATCCGGGTGCCGTCCGATAGCGTAGTCCTGTCTTCGTTGTACATGGCGGTATCGGCCTGCAACCATCCGCTCAGAGTCGTCTTGAAATTTCGGCTGGCGGTCGTATAGCTGAGTCCCTCGCCGAATTTTGCCTGGACGCCCGCGCTTTTCTCCTCGATTGCAGAGGACTGGGGTTCGTCTTCGGCCAGTGCCGGGTCAGCCAAGTCTGCCAGACAGATCAAAGCGATCGAAAGGACCGTTACGACACGTCTACGAGGTATATGTCGCATTGAATTCGGAAATGTGAATGGAGTAAGGGGAGAACGTCCGGCCAGGCGTATGGCGAACCGATCCACGATACGGCGGAAGATTGGCGTCTCGTCCTTGGAGCGTAAGTGCCGCGACTCGGTCCCTGGGGGCGCACCCCCAATGCTGTTGAAATAAGGAACCCTCTCCCTCTGGGAGAGGGCAGGGTGAAAGCTGAAGCGCCTGATGTTCCAACGAGGCCGACGCAAGCACGAGGCGCCCAGGCCCTCACCCCAACCCATCTCCCCCAGGGAGAGGGGCTTAATTCAACACCATGGGGGCGCACCCCGCAGTCCCATATTCGCGGTGCGGCGTCCAACTCACCTAACGACGGCCAGTCTGGGGCGAAAAAAAACCGCGGCGGTTCCAGTGCCTGCAAATAGCCGATCTGGCGGCCCCACTTCCACGATGCGGCCGTTTTCCATGAACCAGACGATATCCGCCTTAACGATGCGGTCCCAGCGATGACTGACCAGCAACACGGTCCCTCGATGCTTCTCCAGAATCTGGTCGATGATGGCACTGGCTTGGGCGTCGAGATTGGCGTCGGCCTCGTCCAATAGAAGCAGAGGCGGTTCCCCGAGCAGCGCCCGCGCCAATGCGATGCGTTGACGTTGGCCCACCGAAAGACCGGCACCGCCTTCGGCGATCCGGGTCTTAACACCGTTCGGCAGTTCCGCGATCAACTGGTCGATACCGCAAAGTTCTTTGACCCGGGCGTACTCTTCTTCCGTGGCATTGGGGCAGCGATAGCGGACGTTCTTCTCCAAGGATCCTCGCAGTAGGGGGAAGTCGGGACCGACCAGGCCCACCGATCGCCGAATGGAATCCATCCGGCATTTGGCCAGGTCTTGACCGTCGATGCGGATCTTGCCCTGGTCCGGCACGATCAGACGAGCCGCCAACGACAGCAAGGTGGACTTGCCGGCCCCATTGGGCCCCACCAGCGCGACCACCGAGCCCGCCTCCGCCGTAACTGAAACGTCCTGGATGGCGCCATGTAAGTGGACGTTTCTGAACTCCACGCATCCGAAGCCGGGAACCAGATCGACGGCGCCGGCCACATCGCCAGCCACGGGCGGGATGGCCAGAAATTCCGCCATCTTGGCTCGGGAAATACGGTACCCGTGCCAATATTCCTGGACCCGCCCCATCTCCCGCAGTTTCGAAATCAGAAAACCAACGACCGTCAAGGCCGCGATGACCGTGCCTGGCGTGGCGTTCCCAAGATGTACCTGTACCGCGCCGACGACCAGCGTAGCCCCATGACAGAATCCGGATGTGCCTTCGGTAAGCGCACGTATGCTGCCGGCTACCCGGCCTTTTGCCACCATGGCCTCCCGCAATTCCACACTCTGCTTTTCGATCCGCTTACGTTCCCGCTTCGACTGTCCGAATAACTGGACTACCGACACCGAGGCGATTTTCTCGTTGATGTTCGCCGCCAATCGGGACATCTGTCGGCGGGACTCCCGCGATGCATTTCGCATGGCCGCGCTGCGGCTTATCGACAGCACGCTGCCGACCGTCAAGGTGGCCATGATGGTGACGGCCAGCGCCCTGTTCAACCAGGCCAACACGGCTAGAGATATCAGGGTCGTGAGGGAGAAGATCGTGAGGCGGGCGAGACCCAGGCTAACCCATTGCCGCACGGCAGTTAAATCGCCCACGAAGCGCAACATCACGCCGCCCTGGCTTCGGCCCTGTAAAGTCCGGCGCGGCAGTTCGATCAAATGGTCATACAGTGCCAAGCGGACATTCTGCGCATAAGTTTGTCCGATTCTTTCGGAATGTACTCGTTCCGCCAGGCTGAGTTGCCCCGCAGCGAGCGCGAAAAGCGCGAATCCCAGGGCGCAAAGCGACAGCCATTGAGTGGAGATATCCGCTGGATGATCGACGATGCGATCGAACACCGACCGTGCCAACATCGAACTGGCAACGGTCGTACCGGCCTGCAAGATGCCGACACAGACAAGCTTTGTCAGCACCGCGAGGCGGCTGCGCGTCAGCAGCGGCGGAAGTGACTTCAAGCGCATCGCCTGCTGAGAGCATTCAGGTTCAGGGCTTCGGCAATCGTGGCCGAGCTCAGGTCCTTCATGGTGTAAACGGGCAGGCCGATGGCTTTTTCGGCTTCACGGCTGGCCAGGGGCGAACCCGTCAACAAGCCACTGACGGCGAAAACCGGCAACTGATGGCGCCGCAATATTTCGACGCCCCAAGCCGCTCCCATGGCGTCACCAGCCGCAAAAATAATTCCGTCGACATGACTGGCGAAACGCTTGCTCGCGCTCAACACCTCGGTTTCCGGTTGCAGCAAGCCATCGGCGATTTCGAGGACGATGGCGTCGACTCCCGCTTCCGCCAAATGGTGCGTCAGCGTAGCCAGAATGGCCTCGATCTGTTCGGCCGACAGACGATAGGTGGACGGGTGGCCTGCATCGGTAAAGTCGAACACCGGGGAAGCGCCCGCATCTCTCATGAAGCCGACGTCATTCGGCGCGCCGGTGCCGGTAATCTTGGCTGCGCCGACTTTTAGACCGGCGGTTACCAGGCCGCGGATCAGGTTGGCTGCGGTTGTGGTTTTCCCGGCATTCATGGAGGTTCCCAGCACCGCGAAAGTGTAAGGCGACCCTTTATGGGCGGTGGGGTACGGTAAGGACCAGTCGGCGAGATTTATTCGCTTGCCCTGGTGATCTCCGACCAGGCCAATCGGCGTAATGGCTGTGGCGGTGGCCATCGCAGCATGCTTGCAGAGCACCTGCGCGGCCATCCCGCCCGCAGCGACCAAACTGCAGGGCGACAGGTCGGCGGGCACTTCCGCTTCGAACTGATCAGGCGCATAACGGTCGCCGTAGCTCACGATGATTTTGTCGCCGGGAAAGAGGTTGGAGCGTCGCCCGCCGCGAGTTTCGATCCCCTTGTGTTGACCCAAGGCATCGACGTGCGCGAGCACCAAGTCCCCGGCACGCGGCCTTATCTCTCCGGCAATAAGGGTCGCGATCCGGTCGATGGGAACGTTTCGGCATGAAAACGCTATTTTTGCGGACTGCAAAACGGCTTGTGAGAATACCTGAACGGATACTTTTTCATGACGTGTTTCCTTGTTGATTTCTCTTATAATGCTGTTCATGTTGCGTGCCTATTGATTCCGTAAATTGATAGGTTATGTAATGGGTTGTTGCCAGGGGTACATCACAACGAACTAACAAGTCGTTCAGTGGCAATCTGTAACCAATAGACAAACACTGTCGAGGGCGCGGATTGACTACATGTCCAGGCGCCTTTTGTTACAGTTTTATGAAATGGAGCTTGAGATCTTTCAGGGCATCTGGCCGACATCGCTCAATTCCTGCTGATCTGAAAAAGGTTCAATGCCTGGCCGAGATCCAGGTAATTTCGGCCGACGCGCAATTAATGAAACAAACTTCGAATCAATCATAAGCAATTGATAAACAAGACTACTGCGGCAGCGTGTCCCACGGCGTGCTGTGCCTAACGGCGTTCCCGACGCCGCACGGCCGCACTTGCGGGACGGTTATTGCCTTCGGCGCCCCAGCCGTCCCCACTCGACTCATCCAAGTGACATTAAAGCCGTCACTTGGATTCGCTCGCAGATGACTCTACGGCCTGTTCGGGATGCCTTGCAGGTTCCCTACGGATGCAGATAGAGCCTGCACCCTCCGGGAACCCGCCCGGCCCTGGGCCTTCTGGGGGGCATGGAAAACGTCCCGCGCTTGGCTCTTCGAGCCTCGCGCTTTGTTTTCCAGCACAGTGGCTGGCTGCGTAAGATCTACAGGTTCAAACCCGCAATTACTCTGCTATCTCGCTATCCTGCCACTACTGAATAACGCCAAGATACCCAGCGCAACTGGCCGGAATGTGGCGGCTAGCGCGTTTCGAGTGGGATGGGGTGAAAATGCCGGTCTGAATTCCAGAACAGAGGACGCGAGCGTTGTCGGCTGATTTGTTTACGGTTGCTTTGGGGTTGCAAGCGCCTCGGATCGTGGAGGGCATCCGATTCGAGCCGGAGCAGGGGGAGAAGCATTTTGACCTGACCTGCCAGGATCAGCGGTTGAGGTGTCTGGCCGAAGCAACATCGCCGATCCCTGTCTCAGGTCGACTTCCCGTGTGGCCGTCGCGGAGGTGGGTTCGGTTCGGCGGGCTAGCCGCTGAGGAGGGTTTCGCGGTTGGGAGTTTCGAACAGGGTTGCCGGCGATATTCGCGGCTCATACAGGGGAGGGCTGTCCTTCCATCGTTCCCGGATCTTGCCGATCACGGTAGCCAGGGCGCTGTCAACACGCGGCGCACCGCTTACACCTTGGGCGTGACGCGAATTTCGGCGAAGGGATGGGGAGCGGAATCCCCGGCCAGGGTCTCCGGATGGATTTGCATGGTCTTGGCCAATTCAACGAGGCTTTCCAGGGTCGTCTCGGCCAGTTCCTTTTCCGCCTTGTTCTTGAACTGGTACGGCGAGTCCTTTTTGTCCAGCAAATCTCGCCAGATGGAAAGGGTGCCGAGATCCAGGTCGTTCAGCTTGATGTCGAGCTGAGTCAGCAGAGTGCGTAACCGGGTTCTCTGATGATTTTCCCAGCCGCCGCCCTGCAGGAATTTCTCGATCAGCTTGTTTCCGGCATTTTCTCCGGCATTGCCCAGGGCGTCGATGTCTGCGGCCGGCATGTTGAGGTTGAGCCCGCCTTCGGCGTGGCTCTGGCTGATCTGCACGATACGGTCACGATAACCGGGGTAGGGGAATTGCAGTTCGTCCCGCCAGTTCTGCATGGTTCCGATGATGGACCACAGGAAGTCCAACAAACCGCCGACGCGATCGGTCGTCGGCGACTTCCAAGTCCTGTACCGCCCTTCGTTGTTGTCTTTGGGCAGAAAAACCCGCCACGCTTCGTAGCCCGGCTGGGCGGAATTGCTCGGTTTTACCAAGTCCGCCTTGGGATGTTTTTCTGCCAGATTGATGGCGAAGGTGGGATGTTGCGGCAGGAAGGCATCGAAGAAATGCAAGGGCATATTGCTGGATATACCGCCATCGGAAAACCAGACCTTTTTGAAGGTGGGTTTGGTGTCGGGTGTTCTGCCATGGGACTTGGAGATTTCACGGTCCCAATATTCTTCGACACGATCCGCCGCATACAGCGGAACGGCGGAAAGCAGTATGGGAAACGACAGGCTCATCCGGACAGCAACCACGACGGGCCAGGATTCAGCCGGGGGTAACCGGTAAATCCGGCGGCTTGGGTTTTCGGGATGGGGAGCGCTCTCGTCGAATCCGTCGGGTTTCATGGCTTTCAGCACGGAATTGGGGAATAGCCGCTGCCATTCGTCCTCGTCGAAATAATAGATTTTGTCGTCCCGCGTAAAGGGTATCCGGTAGGGCATCTTGCGGCTGACCGCGGAAGTCATGGCCTCGAAATTGATGACGCGATGCTTGGCAGTTGGCATCGGATCTTTGACGTTTCTCGAACCGCGCCAGAGGTCGCCGAAGCTCAGCGGGCGCTCGGTCGGATCGAGCCCGGCCAGTTCGTTGAAATAACCGGTGAGCCAGTCGGTCAGGGCTTTCGGTCCGCTCCCGCTGGTCCGGCCGTTGCAAAAACCGAAGCCGTTGGCACACAGGCTATTGATGAGCGAACGGGAAAATGCATGGAGGCTGCCGGCGAGAGCCAACATGGTGGCCAGCAGAATCTCCACAGCCACCGCCAGCGTGTCCATACCGACCACGGGCAGACTGACGGCCTTGGCATTGAACGTCCAGGCCGTGGCGAATGTGGCGGCAACGCCGCCGCCGAACCAGAGCAGAAAGGGACGGCACAGCCCGCAACTCTCGGCGATCTTGCCGCGGAATCGGACTCGAATCGCCAAGGTGATCGCCGCCCAGCCCGCCAAGGCCGATAAGGCCGCCCACAACGCAGCCTTGGGCTCGCCGGTCAGGGCCAGGAAACTGGACCACGGCAACAGCATGGACAACAGCAGGATAGCCAGCGCCGGCAGGGGGAAGTGCCGTAGCACTTGAAAGGCGACTTCCAGGGTGGCCAGCAGCGGCACCTTGACATTCAGGGTGTTGAGCAGAATTTCGAAATGGCGCTTCAGTTCCGGTACGGGTTGGAACAGGGTCAAGAGACGCGAGCGATCCCCTTCCGCTGTCTGGACGGCACTGCCGAGAATGCCCGGCAGTTCGGTGAGCTTCGCAAATCCTGCATCGGTGTTTCGGGTATGACGCTGGAATTCGGCCGCCGCGGCTCCTGCTGCGGCAATCGCTCCGGCGGAAGTGCCGCCGATATTCTTCAAACGATAGGCCTCGGCGAGTTTGCCGATGAGCTTGGGGTAGATCACGCCGCTGGTGATTCCGCCTTTCATGATCAGATCACAGACGGGGGGCGAACCGTTGTTACGATCTGCGTCGGTCATTCGGGCGAACCTCCGTCACAATGGGATTGTTATCTGGCGTTCCGGCCACTGTCGCTGATCCGCCGGGGCGTCTGAGCGCGTTCCCGGCGGGATGTCACTGCTCATCCCATGGCGGGATGCGTTTCCACTCGCCGACCTCGAGTTTCCCGGTGTGTCTCAAGATCTGCCGGTAGTCGGGGTGGCTCTTCGGATAGCGCATGGTCCCCTCCGCTACGTTGCCGTCGGGCTGTGCCGACCGAAGCTGAAGCACGATCGTGCCGTCCGCTTCCAGCGTCGCGGCTCCGTACCAACCGTCATCGGACGATTTCGGTGCCGGTTCGTCGCCGAGAGCACAGGCTATTTGAAATTCAAACACCATGACGAGTACGGTCAGAATTCGCCCGAGAATCGCCGTTGTCACACCCATCGCAGAGTCACTCCCTGGACCGCACCGTCACGGTTGAGATGCCGGGACAGTGGAGAAACACCATAGTGATGCCGTTGCCGGCAGCGCGGCTCGAATCGGAGCTGCCCCGGTGGATTCGCGACGACGCTGCGCCACGGCGCCCATGATCGCCTGTCGACCGTTCCTCCGCTACTGCTACGAGCTGATTTCATTCCAGCGGACCCGGCGGTATGAGGGAAACGGCCGTCGGTGAATGACAGGCAGGGCTTCGGACGAATGGCCAATTGGGGGGAACGGAGCCAGATGTTTCAACGACTTCCGTCGTAGGCATTGGGCTCCGTAGCCTTCGCCCCAACCGGCTCCGCCCGTCGCTTCGCTCTCCCCTTCGGGAGATGGCTTAATTCGACGCCAACGCGTCTAGGCGTCCTGGCCCATGGCGATGCCGCGGGCGATCGCCTCGCGCATCCGTGCCACGTTGCCTGCCAGGTCGCTTCCGGGGTGGAAGGCGCTGCGGCTGCCGGCCACCAGTTCGGTGGCGCCGGCGGCGACCAGGCCGGGGATGTTCTCGAAGGACACCCGCCCGTCCACTTCGATGGGAATGTCGAACTCGCGCTCCTCCAGGAACCGCCGGCAATCCGCCACCTTGTGCAGGGCATAGGGCACCTGGGTTTCGCACGCGTGGCCGGCGAAGCCGGGGTTGATCAGCATCAGCAGCAGGAAATCCAGCCGGTCGAGGCAGTATTCCAGCACCGACAAGGGGGTCGCCGGCATCAGGGCGATGCCGGCCCGGATACCGGCGTCGCGGATCAGGCCGAGCAAACGGTCGATGTGCAGCGCCGCTTCAGGATGGAAACAGATGCGCTGCACGCCGATCTTGGCCATTTCGCCGATGAAGAACTCGTTGTTCTCGACCATCAGATGCACGTCGAAAGGCAGGCTGGTCTTGGTCCGTGCCTGCTGCACCACCTCGATGCCCATGGGCATGCTGGGACTGAAGTGGGCGTCGATGAGGTCGACGTGGAGATAATCGATGCCGGCGGCTTCCATCTGTCGCAGGTCCCGCTCGATGTTGCACAAATCGGCGCAGATCAGGGAGGCGGAGATGGCGATGCCGGGGGGTGTCGGGTTCATGGGGATGCAATCGCTGATGGGGGCGTCCGGACGCGGCTTCCGAACGGGCGGGCTGTTGCGGGCGATTTTATCGTCTCGGCGGCGGGGGGCCAAAGTTTCGCGGTGACCGGCCGCAGCACCCCGGCGGATCGGGCGGCGGCGGTCTGCAGTGCCAAAGTCTTACCCGGTAGAATCGACGTGGCGAACTCGCTACAGTCAGCGCCGGGGCGTTCGGGTCGAACCGCTTCGCAGCCGTCGTGGCCAGATCGGCCGTTCCAGCGTCCATCCGGTTTTCGGAGGAATCCCCAAGCCCATGTCGCTTTCCTTCCGTTCCGTGCACCCGGCCGACTTCCCCCGTTGCCTGGAACTTCTCGCCGGACAGGGTTGCTACGACCCGGATGTGCTGGCCGAATTGCCGCGGCTCTGGGGTGAGTTGATCGGCCGGCGGCGGCTGGTGATGGATGTGTTCGAGGATAGCGCGCGGCCGCCGTCGCAACGCTTGATCTGTTTCGTCAACGGAACTTTCGTTACGGCGGAATTCGCCGATTCCTTGCTGGCCGACCCGGCACCCTTCATCGCCAATGCCGTGTACCGGCGCGAGCTGGCCGGGAATACGGTCATCCTGGATTGGGATCGGGTCGGCTCCGCCAACTCCGGCCCCGGCGTCGACATGCTGGGTCTCGATTACGCGCTGGAGCGGCTCAATCTGGCGGACCTGACCGGCCTTGGCATCATGCCGCTGGCGGCGGAAACCCTGCGGCTATTCATCGGGGGTTACCGGGTCCGCAGCATCCATCGCGAGGTGTTTGGCTATGAAATGCGGATCGTCGCCCGGATGTCCGGCTGGCGCTTGCGCAGTGCCTACCGCAATCACCGCAAGGCGGTCCGTTCACGGGCCGGCGCCGGCCACCCCGCGCTGTTGGGTATGACCCGGCAGGAAGCACCGGGTTGTGCAGGCTCCATGGCGTCGCTGTATTTCACCGATCCGCGACCGATTTTTCTGTTCACCCCGGCGCAGCAGGACCTGTTGACCCTGGCCCTCCACCACGCTACTGATGCGGAAGCGGCCGGGCACCTGGATATCTCACCGAGCACCGTCAAGAAGCACTGGGAAGCGATTTTCGCACGGGTGGCGGCGGTGGGTCCGGACTGGTTTCCCCGCGACGGCTCTAACGACGAGCGGACCACCCGAGGGGTGGAAAAGCGCCGCCATCTGCTGGATTACCTCCGCAGCCATTTGGACGAGATTCGGCCCCGCGGCTAACCGCGACCGGGCCTTTTTCCCCCATACCGCCGCGCGCCGGCATCGCGCTAGAGTGATGCCGAAGTCGATGCTGTCCCGAAAGTCATGGGGCTGCTCGCAAAGGAGGAAACCATGTGCGGCAAAGCCACCGTTCTCTCGTCATCGAGGGGATCGCATCGATCGGGTTCGATCGGCCGGGTCGTTCTCGCCTTCCTGCTGCCGGGCCTCAGCGCGGTGGTCGGGGCCTACGAGTTCGGCGGCAATCCCAATCCGTCCCTGAGCCTGGAATCCTCCCAGGCCGGCCAGGTGCCGGCCCATCATTTGCGCCTGGATATCAAAGCCGGCGAGCTGGAGGTGTTCGAGGCAAGGCTTCGATATCCGCCCGGATTTCGTTTCAACGGCTTTCTGCAAGCCGGCCCTGCCCATGGCCAGGTGGGGGCGTTCGCCATCGACGCGGACGGCGACGAGCGGGCCGATAAGACCATCGCCCTGCGCAGCCTGAACGACGGCATGGCCTATCTGGACCTGTTCGCGGACGGCAGTTACACGCCTCAATTCGAGCCGGAGCTGTCCATCAGCCCATCCGCCGGTCTGTCATTGCGCCTGCCTTACGGCGGCGACGCCGATCCGCAAACCCTGCTCGCCCCCGGCGATTTCCGTGCAACCCTGAGCCTGTTTCAAGGGCTGCTGGCGAATCCCGCGGTCGGCGGCAGCTACCCGGTGGCCGCCGAACTGCTCTCGGTGGATCCCGACAGCGACGACAGCAACGATGGCGGCGGCCTGCCGCCCCAGCGTGTGACGGCCAGCCTGCCCGTCATCATCGTAGGTCCGCCGCCGGTCTCGGCTTTCGGCGAGTTCAGCGTCCAGCGGGCAACCCTCGCCAAACCCCACCGGAAGTTGCGGGTTTCCCTGCGGGGGCGCTATGTGCTCGGCGCCGACAGCAACGGGCTCGACCTTCCCAACCAGGATTGCACGCTGGTGTTTGGCGGTTACCGGCAAAGCCTGGCAGGGCAGGATTTCTCGCGGCACCGCCACGGATGGTCGTTCAACTCGCGCGCGGCGGGTATCCGGAGGCTGCTGTTGTTCGACGACGGCCGGTTCCGGCTGGATGCCTCCGGTCTGGAACTCGGCCAGCTCAACCTGGCGGTGCCGCAATATTTCGCCCTGCAGCTCGGTGATGACGCCGGCGGCGTCGCCATCCAGTTCGACCGCCGCGGGCGCTACCGGCCGGGGCGTGGGAGGTGATTGCCATGAACCATGGGATTTCCATCGTCGGTTCCGCGCGGATAGCCCGCAGCCTGGCTCTGGTCATCGCCTTGCTGCTGCAAAGCTGTGTCGTGCTGCCGCATTTCGGCAGCCTGCAGATCCGTCCCGACCGGCTGTTGCTGGCGGTCGGCAGCTCCGTCACCGCGACGGTCACCGGTACCCTGTCTTGTGCCGAAGGTTACGTCTGCGACGAAAACGTCTACGCCGACTATGAAATCGCCGGACTGCCGGCCGGCGTCAGCGCGGAGATCAACTACGGCCTGCAGAGCGCGGATACTCGCCTGGCGGCGCGGATCGCCCTGCGGGCGGCGCCGGATGCGGCTCCTGGAAATTACTCCCTCCGGGTGCGGCTGTATTTTCGGGGCGATGTCCAGCATCAGCTTCGCGGCTCCGCAGTCCTGCCCCTGGTCGTTCAAGCCGTCGCTCCGACCGGCGGAGCCGGGAATCCTGGTCCCATCCGCAGCCTGAGCGCCCGCTGGTCGCGATCCCTCGTGGTGCTGGCCGACGATACGGTTTGGGAATGGGGCACCCACGATCGACCCTACCTCCCGGTGGCTGTGCCGCAAATGCACAACATCCGCTCCCTCGCAGGAGTCGGGGCACACAGTCTGGCCTTGCTGAACGGCGGCACGGTGATGGCCGAGGGATACAATTCCGAGGGTCAGCTGGGGGACGGCACTCGAGATTCCCGGCTGGGTTGGGCGGCGGTCGCCGGTTTGAGCGGCGTCGAGGGGATTGCCGCCAGCGACGATTTCTCCCTGGCCCGGCTTGGGGACGGAACGGTGTGGACCTGGGGGCGTAACATTATCAGCCGGCTCGGGGACGGTACCCCCGCCGAACACCTTCAGCCGGTTCAGGTGGCGGGCCTCTCGGACATCCAGGGTATAGCCGCCGGTGACGATCACGCCCTGGCCTTGCGTTCCGACGGCACGGTGTGGGCATGGGGCAGCAACTGGCTCGGCCAACTGGGTCAAGGCGATCATTGGCCCTCGAGCATCGCAACGCCGGTCGCCGTGCAGAATCTCCGGGATGTCGCCGACATCGCCGCCGGTACCGAGTATTCCCTGGCGTTGCGGAGCGACGGCAGCCTGTGGGGCTGGGGCCAGAACACCCACGGCCAGCTGGGGATCGGAGAAGGCAGCGCACGCGAGGTCGATGCGCCGGTGCGGATCGAATCCTTGTCCGAGGTTCGCGCCGTCGCGGCGGCCGGCGGCCACGCCCTGGCCCTGCTCGGGGACGGCACGGTTTGGGCGTGGGGGCGCAATGAAGCCGGCCAGCTCGGCGACGGCACCCGCAGCGACCGTCACACGCCGGTGCGGGTGGGCGGCTTGACCGATGTGCGGGCGATCGCGGCGGGCGGTACCCATTCCCTGGTGCTGACTGCCTGCGACCAGATCTGGAGCTGGGGCGATGAAACCGGCCGGCCGATCGCGGAGCCCGCGGTCGCCGTGCCTCCGGAAATCGTCCCCGGCATCGGCCAGACGTCCGCCTGCCCCGAAGTCTCGCTGCGGCTCAGTGTCCAGGGCAATGGCGGTATCAGCGGCGACGGCCTGATCTGTACGCCCCCCTGCATCGACGGCGGTGGCGCCGTCGCGCGCGGTTCGACGATCACCCTCACCGCCATCCCGGCCGCCGATTCCGCCTTCGATATCTGGCAGGGTGACTGCCAAGGCCTCGAACCCCGGACCGCGCTGCTCATGGACCGAGACAAATCCTGCACGGCGATCATCCACCGTACCGACGGCGGTCCCTACCTGCTGCGGGTGGAAGGCTCAGTCGCCAGCAGCGCCGGCGGCATCCTGGGGCCGGATCGCATCGATTGCCCCACGGCGGCCTGCAACGCCATCTTTCCCGCCGGCACTCCGGTCACCCTCACCATCACCGGCGATCCCGGCCGCTTTCTCGGCTGGCGCGGCGACTGCCAGGGCCAGGCCGGCGAAACCGTGGTGGTGATGAATGGCCACAAGTCCTGCTCCGCGCAGTACAGCCCGCCGCCGCCCGGCCCTATCGTTACATTGAGCCTGGCCGTTTCCGGAGCGGGCCACGTGACCAGCACGCCGGTGGGGATAGCCTGCGGCACCGACTGTAGCAACGACTGGAGCCCGGGAACCGGCCTGCGGCTCACGGCCATCGCCGACAACGGCTGGCGTTTCGCCGTGTGGGGCGGCGATTGCGAAGGCAACACCGCACAACTGGATTTCCGGCTGAACCACGACCTCCGATGCACTGCCAGCTTCGTCAGTTCGGGGACGGCCTTGCTGCGGGTCCGCACGGTAAATGCCGCGGTTTATACGCCCGAAATTGCCGGCATCGATTGCGGCAGCGACTGCGACCACGCCTACGTCCTGAACAGTGTGGTGTGGCTGCGGGCCAACCCGCCGCGGCCGGCGCAATTCGCCACCTGGAGCGGCTGCGACTATTTCCGGGATCCCCAGCTGGCCGGCGCGGAGCAGGACTGCGGCCTGCTCATGAATGCGGACCGCGAGGTCCAGCTGGCGCGCCAGCGGACTTACGAATTGCGTATCCCGGTTCCCACCGGTGGCCGGGTGGTCAGCAATGGCGGCTATATCGACTGCGGGCTGGATTGCACCGAGACCCTGCTGCCCGACACCCCCGTCAGCCTGACGGCGCAGCCGGACAGCGGCTGGCGGTTCGAACGCTGGAGCGGCGACTGCACGGGCACCGGTGCTACCGCCGCCTTGTCGATGAATGCCGACAAGAGCTGCACCGCCAGCTTTGCCCAGCAGACCGCGCAACCCACCCTGACGGTGGTCAAGACCGGGACCCTGGCGGGATCGGTGCGCATCCTTTCCAGCCAAGGCGGCATTGCGGATGGTCGGATCGATTGCGGTACCAGCTGCTCGGCCGCGTACGAATCGGGAACCGGCGTGCTGCTGCGGCTCGATCCGGCCTTGAGCGATCCACCGCCGGTACAGTGGATCGGCTGTGATTCGGTCTCTCCCGGAGTGGGCGGCTCCACCTGCTCGGTGACCCTGACCGCTTCCCGCACGGTGACCGCCGGGCTGCCCTGACGGATGCTCACGGCCGGCCGGATTCCAGGGCAGCCACCAGTGCCGGCAGGATCTCGCCCGCCTGGCCCCTGAGGTTGTGGTGGGCCAGGTGGTCCAGCGGGGTTTCCTGCGGATTGACCTGAACCACCGTCGCTCCCGACCGGCCGGCCTGTTCCGGCAGCAGCGCCGCGGGCCACACCACCGCCGAAGTGCCCACCGAAAACAGCAGATCGCAGGCTCCCGCCGCGGTCAGGGCCTGGCCCCAGGTTTGTTCCGGGAGCGATTCGCCGAACCATACCACCCCCGGCCGGATCGGGCCGCCGCAGCGTGTGCAGCGGGGCGGCTCGATCCGGCGGCCTCCCTCCGGTTCGTCCGGCATGCCCGGGGGATACAGGTAAGGTTCGGCGCAGGCGAAGCAGCGGGGGCGGTGCAGGCTGCCGTGAAGCCGCAAGGGCTCGGCGTTGCCGGCCCGCTCGTGCAGATCGTCGACGTTCTGGGTGACCAGCGTCAGCGCGGGCACCCGGCGGGCCAATTCGGCGATGGCCAGGTGGGCCGGATTGGGCTGCGCCTGCAGGACCTTCATGCGGCGCCATTCGTACCAGCCCCACACCAGGGCCGGATCGTGCTCGAATCCGTCCGCGCTGGCGAGTTCGGCGGCGTCGAAATGGCTCCACAGCCCGGTCAGGGCATCGCGGAAGGTGGGGATACCACTTTCCGCGGACACCCCGGCACCGGTGAACACGACCACGTGGCGGGCGCTGCGCAATCGCGCGAGGAGATCTTCGTCGAATTGCATGGTTGTCCTTCCGTCTCTTGGGTGGGAGCGGGGATTCAGCCCGCGACGCGCAGCACCTTGGCGCCGCGCACCCGGCGGTGCTTCAGCTCGTACAGCGCCCGGTTAGCCTGTTCCAGGGGATATTCCTCCACTTCCGGACGCAGCGGAATCTCCGCGGCCAGTGCCAGGAATTCCCGAATGTCGCGCCGCGTCACGTTGGCCACCGATTTGATCTCCTTCTCCAGCCACAGCTGTTCCGGGTAGCTGAGGTCCAGCCAGGCGCTCTTGTCGGCCTCTTCCTTGCGGATCGCGTTGATCACCAGGCGGCCGCCGGGAGCGAGGTGGCGCAAGGCCTGCAGTACCGGCGTCCACACCGGGGTGGTGTCGATGATGGCGGCACAGGGTTCCGGCGGTGGGTGGCCGCCATCGCCCGCCCAGACGGCGCCCAGCTCCAGGGCGAATTGGCGTTCCTCGGGATTGCGGGCGAATACCAGCATGCGGGAATCGGGGTAGAGGTACCGCGCCATTTTCAACACCAGGTGAGCCGAGGCGCCGAAGCCCGTCAGCCCCAAGGTGGCGCCGTTGACCAGCCCGGCCAGACGCAGGGAGCGGTAGCCGATGGCGCCGGCGCACAGCAGTGGCGCGGCGTGTACGTCTTCGACCTGGGCCGGGATCGGGTGCACGAAGGCGGCGGGGGCAGCCAGGTACTCGGCGTAGCCGCCGGGATGGTCGCGGCCGGTGGCGCGGAACTCGGCGCACAGGTTCTCATCACCGGCCAGGCAGTGACTACAGCTGCCGCAGGCGGAATGGATCCAGGCCACCCCGACCCGGCTGCCGACCATGCCGGCGTCGATCCGGTCGCCGACTTGAACGACCTGTCCGACCGCTTGGTGGCCCAGGATCATGGGCAGCTGGGATGGCGGCGTGCGGCCCTCGATCTCGTCCAGTTCGGTGTGGCAGACCCCGCACACGCTGACCCGGATCAGCACCTCGCCGGCCACCGGCTCGGGCTTGGGCCAGCCGGTCAGTTCCAGCGGCGCCGGGTTGTCGCTCAGCGGAGCGATACGGTTCAACACCTGGGCTTTCACGGGGCGGTCCTCCTGGGAGTGTCGGCGGGTGCCATTGTACCCAGTACGACGGAGCTTTCCGCTGCAGCAACCGGAAGCGGAGCGTCAGGCCCGGTCGATGGGGAAGGGCAGCACGTCTGCAAGGGATTGGGCGCCGGTCAGCATCATCAGCAGCCGGTCCAGCCCCAGGGCGATGCCGGAGCAATCCGGCAGCCCCGTTTCCAGCGCAGCGATGAGCCGGCTGTCCTTGGTGGGCAGAAACATCCCGCGCTCCCGCCGTTCCTGCAGGTCCCGCTCGAACCGCCAGTCCTGCTCCACCGCATCCTGCAGTTCATGGAAGCCGTTGGCCAGCTCGATCCCCTCCAGATAAATCTCCACCCGCTCCACCAGTTCCGGCGAGCCTGGCTTGTTCCTGGCGAGCGAAGGCAGGATCGCCGGGAAATCCACCACAAAGCTGAGTTTATCCAGCCCCAGTTGCGGCTGAATGCTGTGGGCGAACAGCAGGTCTAGCCATGTTGGGCGGTCGTGGCCGCACAGTTCGGCGGCCTCCGGCAGGCCCAGGCTTCGGGCGCAGCGGTCCAGGCTTTCAAAATCCACATCCAGCGGGTCGACCCCCAGCCGCTCCTTGAACAACTCGCGGTAGCCGAAGATTTCCGGCGGCCCCAGCGGCCGGCGCTCGGCGAACAGGCCGCGCGCCAGTGCGTCCGTCTCAGCGATGAGGTCGTCCAGGCCGAACCCCACCCGGTACCATTCCAGCAGGGTGAATTCCGGATTGTGGCGGCGGCCCTGTTCCTCGTCCCGGAAGGCCTTGCAGATCTGGTAGATGGAACCGGACCCCGCCGCCAGCAGGCGTTTCATGGCGAATTCGGGGGAGGTTTGCAGATAGAGCGGGGCGGTGTCGTTCGCCCGTCCCGGCCGGTGCAGCCCGGTACGGAAGGAGATCAGGTTGGGGTCGGTGACGCCGGCGTGGGACAGGATGGGGGTTTCGACTTCCAGCACGCCGCGCTCGTCGAAGAAGCGGCGAATCGCCGCCAGCATCCGGGCCCGCTCCCGGATGGATTCGAGCGGGCAGGCCGGTGCCCACCCGCCCGAATCGAAAGGTCCGGTCACTTGACCCGGGAGACGTATTCGCCGGTGCGGGTGTCGACCTTGATGACTTCGCCGGTCTGGATGAACAGAGGCACCCGCACCACGGCGCCGGTTTCCAGGGTGGCCGGCTTGCCGCCGCCGCCCGATGTGTCGCCGCGCACGCCGGGGTCGGTCTCGGTGATGGTCAGTTCCACGAAGTTCGGCGGGGTCACGGCGATGGGGTTGCCGTTCCACAGGGTGACGATGCAGATGTCCTGCTCCTTCAGCCACTGCTTGGCGTCGGCGACGGAGGCGGGTTCGGCGCCGTACTGCTCGAAGCTCTGCGGCTGCATGAAGTGCCACTGCTCGCCGTCGTTGTACAGGTACTGCATTTCGACGTCGACGACGTCGGCGGTTTCAAACGTTTCGCCGGATTTGAAGGTCTTTTCCAGCACCCGGCCGGTCTTGAGATTGCGCAGCTTGACGCGATTGAAAGCCTGGCCCTTGCCGGGCTTGACGAATTCGTTGGACAGAATCGTGCATGGATCGTTGTCCATCATGATTTTCAAGCCATTTTTGAATTCGGCGGTACTGACGATTGCCATTCGGTCCTCGTGGGATAACGTGAAAAAATGGCGGCCATTATAATGGACGTTTTGCCCGTCACCAATGCGCCCATCGTCGCCATCCCAGCCGATCGTTCAGCCTGCCTGGCGGACGGAACTTGCGGAAAGTTTCACTTCGCTGGCGGAATTGCTGGATTTTCTGGAAATCGACATATCGGCTGTATCTAGTCCCGTTCCCTGCGGGAGAGGGGTCGATAGTGTTGAAATAAGGAACCCTCTCCCTGCGGGAGAGGGCAGGGTGAGGGCCAAAGCGCCCAGTGTTTTAATGGACTTGTCCCAAGCAATAGGCGCCCAGGCCCTCACCCCAACCGGCTTCGCTCCTCTCGCTTCGCTTTCCCCGCAGGGAAGGGTCGCGACTTTGCGACCGTTTGCGATTGGAGAGGGGCTTAATTCAACACCATTGCAGAGAGGGATTGGAGTGAGGGCTGAAGCGTCGGATGTCTCGGCCGCGACCTCACGAACCGATGACGTCGGCCAAATCCCGATCGCTTTCCCCCTCCGCGTTACCCGCAGCTACGCCGCCCGCATGGCCAAGGGTGATCCGGCCGACCCGCTGCTGTTGCAAGTGTTGCCCCAGGCGCAGGAAATGTTGACCGCGCCCGGTTACGGCGCCGACCCGGTCGGCGATCGAGCCGCCGCCGCGGTGCCCGGCTTGCTTCACAAGTACGCCGGACGGGTGCTGCTGCTGGCCACCGGCGCCTGCGCCATCCATTGCCGCTATTGCTTTCGCCGCGAGTTTCCCTACGGCGAATTCCAGCTGACCCGCCAGCGGGAAACCAATGCCTTGGCCTACATCGCCGCCGACCCTAGCATCGAGGAAGTCATCCTCAGCGGCGGCGATCCGCTGGTGTTGGGCGACGAGCGGCTGGAGTCGCTGATTCAGGCACTGGAGTCCATCCCGCACCTTGTCCGGCTGCGCATTCACAGCCGATTGCCGGTGGTGCTACCGTCGCGCATCACCGATGGCCTGCTGCGGATTTTGGGAAGTACCCGGCTGCAGCCGGTTCTGGTGATTCACGCCAACCACGCACGGGAACTGGACGACGAAGTCGCTACGGGATTGCGGCGATTGGCCGATGTCGGCGTGACCCTGCTCAATCAGACGGTGTTGCTCAAGGGGATCAACGACAGCCCCGAAATCCTGGCGGAGCTGAGCAGGCGGCTATTCGGGCTGGGGGTCCATCCCTATTATCTCCATCTGTTGGACAAGGCCGGCGGTGTCGCCCACTTCGATACACCGGAGGAAGCTGCGTTCGAACTCTACGAGGAATTGCGCCGCCGATTGCCGGGCTATCTGGTGCCGCGCCTGGTCAGGGAAGAGGCTGGGAAGCCGTATAAGAGCCTGATGGTGGCGTGAACCGCTACGAGCAAGTGTCAGCGTTGCTCGGGTTCCATGGATTCGATACGGAGATTGGGTAAACGAACCACGCCGCGTGCCTCGGCACATCTATAGGTCTGGGGGGAAGTCACGTTGCTTGGATTGCAGTCCCATCACAACCCGACGAATCGGTTGAAGCGGCAGGTTAACGACAAAGCCGTTAGCCCGATCAACGCTGGCTGTGCGGGGGGCATATCATTTTTCAACCATACACCATGGTGGCAAATATGCGGACCAACATTGTCATCGACGATGAATTAATGGCTCAGGCCATGCGCCTGACAGGACTCAAGACGAAGAGGGAGGTCATGGAAGTCGCGCTGGCCCAATTGGTTGCCCGGAAAAAGCAGGATCAGCTCGCCGCGGCATTCGGCAAGCTCAAATGGGAGGGCGATTTGGATGCCATGCGGACGGATCGATGCTCCTCGTAGATTCGTCGGTCTGGATCGATTTTTTCAATGGCCGGCCAACGGCGGAAACATTCTATCTACGCGACCAGGCCGAGCGTGACCGGATTGCCGTCGGTGATTTGATACTCTGCGAAGTTCTGCAGGGCTTTCGCTCGGATCAGGACGTCCAGTCGGTCAAAGAACTTCTGTTCGGCTTCCATTATTTCGACCTGGCGGGCCAGGCGGTTTCCCTGCAGGCGGCCCAGCATTGCCCCTCAGGAAACCCCGGAAGCCATTGTCGCTTGCTCACCATCGCCCCCTTCCGACTCCTGGAGGAGCCGAAAATTGACCTCAGGAAACCAACGCAAGCACGAATCCAGGTGCCAAACGTAGTTCCGTAATCTTATGCCAAAGCCTGAGCGAGATCAGGAATTCTGAAATTCCACCTCGGCCTGAGCCCGTTCGATCATGGCGGCAGCCGCGGCAACGGCGGGATGTTGCTCGCTAATTTCAGTCGTAGAGCTCCTTTCCTCGGCAAAGTTTGCCGGAGCCTTCTCCAGCCGGGTCAGATTGGAATAAGCCTGGCGCGCATGCATCACGTCGGCCTCCGCCACCGTCATCAGCGTCTTCTTTTCCAAATGGTCGCTTTCGGCCAGCAGATGATCGGAGCGGGCGAGATCCCCGAGTTCTACCCGCCGCTTGACAGCCTTGAACGTTTGCAGGGATACGTCGTAGACCTGGTTGGCCAGTTCATGACGATTGTCGGCCAGGCTCAGCTTCCACAGAGCGTCGCGGACCAGGCCGGCGATTTCGTGCGTGAGCGCCGCCGCAAACAGGCCGGTGGCTTTTTCGGCCCGCTCGGCAACGTTTCGGCTCGCAGACCGCTGACTCCACATCCAGATCCGAATCTGGTAACCCGTCTGCACTTGAATTTCTCCGCGGTCGTTGAAGACGCGGTCGTCGATCCATTGCAGATAGATGAGCGGATAGCCGGCAATCAAACTGTTGCTGCGGCGGTTGAGCGCCTGGTGTTCGTCTTCCAGGGCGGCGATGAGGCTGCCTTGCGGATAGCGCTGGAAGGTTTCCTCTACCACCTCTCGCAGTGTGAGCCTGGCGTCGGTCTGCAACGGGTCGACATGCGGCACCATAAAATCGTCGGTGGCCGCGAGCGACAGCGAACACAGACACATAGCCAGCGTGGAAACGATGCCGCTCAACCGTCTTGGAGTCGCGGAAAGGGCGGGTTGGCTATTCATGAACATGATCCTCTTGGGCCTTGCGCACCAGCCCCGTCCATACCGCTATGACCAGGCAAACCGCTCCGGCCCCGGTAAACATCAATGGCGCTTTCAATGCGCTGACGCCGTGCCCGATGGCCGGATAGGTCACCAGCCAGAAGGCATGAGTCAGCGCGAAATGCGCCGCATAGGCCCGGCCCCGATTGGCTTCCGTCGTATGCTCGGCCAGCAGTGTCGACGAGGGAATCGCGATCGGCGCCTGGCCCGCGCCATTGAGGAACCAGAGCAGGGCAAAGACCGCCAGCGGCGGCTGCAGCGTGCCCGGCAGCAGGATCAGGCCGAGCAGGATGCCGCCAAGGATCAAGGTGTGTTCCGCCCAGCGGTGGCGACGTCCATGCAATTGGGATGGCCCCTTGGCGACGGATTTGTAGCGTGCGGCTGCGTCCCAGCGGGATCATGGATGGGGAAACCGGCCTCATGCGTCATCGTCTTCGAGTGTCTGCGTCCGCAGAGTCCCGAAACGCAGGTAGAGCGCCGGCACCACGAACAGATTCAGCAGGGTCGAAGTCAGCAGCCCGAACAGGATGACGATGGCCATGGGCGCCTGGATTTCGCTGCCCGGCTGGCCGCCGCTGAAGGCCAGCGGCGCCAGTCCCAGGCCGGCGGCCAGGGCGGTCATCAGGATGGGAATCAGGCGTTCGGTGGCGCCGTGCAGCACCGCCCGGTTGAAGGGCCGCACACCTTCTTCTTCCCACACGTGGCGAATATGGGCGA